>Ga0247841_10002987_pt1 | contig 32268 bp, 21 predicted proteins | sample LaCruzMarch2015__2_FD_192410 | JGI IMG/M metagenome (GOLD analysis project Ga0247841, IMG submission 192410) | Freshwater microbial communities from meromictic Lake La Cruz, Castile-La Mancha, Spain - LaCruzMarch2015_18m | ecosystem: Environmental > Aquatic > Freshwater > Lake | place: Spain...
TGCAATCGTATGATTTGCTGGTGATGCTTTCTGGTCCTGAGCCCCAGCGAACACTGATTGAAGAAAAAATTCTGATGCAACTGATGAGTATCAATATTCAGGTCGCCCTGGTAAGAGGGATTACAGAATCAGACGAGGCATATGTTCTGGATGGAAGAATTCACATGTTCTCTCATCTTGAAACCTCAAAGCTGAAAGCGCTGATAGCTGCCTCCGACCTGGTAATTGCACGTTCCGGATATTCCACCATTATGGATATTGCCACACTCGGGAAAAGGGCGATCTTCATTCCGACACCCGGACAATCGGAACAGGAATACCTGGCCCATTATCTGATGGACAAGAAAATATATTTTGCGATCAGTCAGGAGAATTTTGATCTGTTTTACGCAATCGAAATGTCAAAAAATTTTCCGGGAATGGTGCTACGGAATGATTACGAAGTTCTCTCAGAAAGGATAAATGCCTTGAAACTTATTTCCTAGTCTCTTTCTTTTGAGCGAGATACACCAGGACAAAACCCGCTATCACAAACGGGATAGATAGCATTTGCCCCATGTTCAGGGTCAATCCACGTTCGAAGCCAACTTGTGGTTCCTTGATAAATTCAATAAGGATACGGACCCCGAACACCAGGATCAGGAATAGTCCAAACAGAAAACCCTGTGGCGGCTTTCCGTCTTTTTTATAATAATACCACCAAAGCAGAAAAAAGATTGCCAGGTAGGAAAGACCTTCATAAATCTGGGTCGGATGCCTGGGAACCAGTCCCTCAGACGGGGAGGTGGAACGGATGAATTCAAAGCCCCAGGGAAGGGTCGTAGGCAATCCATATATTTCTGAATTCATCAGGTTCCCCATACGGATCAGAAATCCCGCAAGGGCAGTGACAATCACAATCCTGTCCATAACCCATAAAAAGGGTTTCTTCCTGAAATAGGAGAAGATCAGCAGCGAAAGAATAATCCCGATGGCGGCTCCGTGACTGGCCAGTCCACCCTCCCACACCTCCAGGATTTTAATCGGATGAGCCAGGTACCAGGAGGGTTCATAAAAAAACACATGCCCCAGCCGTGCTCCAATCACTGTTCCGACAATCATGTAAGTGGTAAGTTCATCAAGCAATTTGATGGGAACGCCCTCCTTGGCAAAGAACTTCTGCATGATGAGATAGCCAAAGACAAAACCAAGAGCAAAGAATAATCCATACCACCTGACAGCAAAACTACCGAGGTGAAAAATCTCCGGACTTGGATTCCAGACTATTGATAATGTTAACATACCGAGATGTATAATGCAGGGGACAGATCTTTATTGATATCCCTTGAGTTTCATGTTAAACAAAGTATCCATTTTGGCAGCAAGCTGTGTCTGATGGTTTTCTGAAGCAACCATCGATAGTCGCCTGATGATTCCCAGGGCAGTTTGAACATCCTGCTCAAAATACTGGGAATATGCGGGCGTAAAGGATTTATAATAATCAAGGTTCTGACTGTATATCTGCCCAACCCTTTCAATGAGCTTATTGGCCTTATCGGGGGCCCCTGCTTTATAATAAATTTCAGCATACGGAAGCATATACATATCATAAGGCACCTTTGAATCTGGAAAATAATTCAAATACAGGTCGAGCATTTCAATAGCCTCTTTTTTCTTTCCCTCCGAAACCAGTGATTGTGCAACACGCATAATATTGGTCTTCGGCCTGACGGAATTATTAAGACTTTCAGGATCAACGTAAACATGAGGATCATTCAGATTGCCCCATGCACACTTGTTTTTCATGATATCATAGGAGGTTTGGGCATCCACGCCGCCCATCCCCTGGATGTAGTCGCCTGAATCCGCTTTCACAGGCATAAATTGGTAAACCCAACCCTGAACCAGGCAGAAGGAGTCAATGGCAACACAATGATTCACACTTGATGGTGCAGCAAAATAGATGGGCCGTTCCCATTTGTTTGAAGCCAGCAAATCAAGTAACATGAGATCATTCTTGTAAAGCTGGTTCGAGCGAATTTTCCAGCAGATGGAATCAACCATCTTTCCCTGCAGATGTTTTGGGACAATACCGTACTTCACACAGGCGGCCGAATCAACAGTGATTTTAACATATTTGGAAGGGAAAAACTTCATCTTCTCGCCATTCTGCAGCGTCAGGAAAGTCTGTGGATCATCGCTTTTTATGAAATCAATCATATCCTTAAGCTCAACATAACCCTTGATTCCGATATCGTAAAACGGCAGGATATCATTCGTGCCCTGCCGGTACTGCTCCTTGCTCAGGGTCAGTGGAATAGGTTCAGAATTATAGGCCTTCTGATACAGCTGATTGATATACCATGGTCCTGAAGCGAGCATGAGGTTAACGACCCTGACATCGGTTCCGATTCCTTCAACCTCCTGGTCATACCATAAAGGGAATGTATCATTGTCTCCGTTTGTGAATAAGATCCCCTGAGGCCCACATGATTTCAGGTAATTTGCTGCAAAATCACGGCATGCATACTTCCCCGAACGATCATGATCATCCCAGTTTTCCTTGGCCATGATGCCTGGTACCAGGATGAGCACCAAAGTAAAAACAATGATAACGGAAAGATTTTCGCTCAGTTTTTTCTTAACCCAGTTGATCAGGGGAATGATTCCCAGTCCGATCCAGATGGCAAATGCGTAGAATGATGCCGCGTAAGCATAATCCCGCTCTCTGGGCTCGTAAGGTTGCTGGTTCAGATAGACCAATATGGCCAATCCTGTCATTATAAACAACAGTACAATGATCATAGTCCCTTTGTAATCCTTGCCCATATGAAAGAAAAATCCTATGATCCCCAGGATGAGTGGCAGAAGATAATATTTATTGGTGCCCCGGTTTTGCTTGCTGTCGGGTAAATTGCTGAGATCATGACCCAGCCGCATCTTGTCAAGAAAAGGGATGCCGCTGATCCAGTTTCCGTCTTCAATGCCGCCAAATCCCTGAACATCGTTTTGTCTTCCGGCAAAATTCCACATGAAATAACGAATATACATCACCCCGATCTGGTAGGTGAAGAAATACTTGAGGTTCTCCCCGAAGGTTTGACGAATGCGCGTTTCAGTTTTCCCTTCCCCTGTGCTGACTTCAATGGGAACGCCCTCTCCTCCCCATTTTTTATAAAATTCCGCGGAACCTTTCCGCTGGTTGCTCCACATACGCGGGAAAACCGTTGTGAACCTGGGATCCCAAACAGGAACAGTTCCTTTTCGTTCGTCAACAACAATATACTTCCCTGATTTTTCATCTCTCTGATAAATGGGTTTTCCATCAGCATAATCAATGATCGGAGCATTCCAGTATTGTCCATAGGCAATCGGGAAATCACCATACTGCTCACGGTTGAGGTAAGACAACAAACTGACGGCATCTTTCGGAGCATTTTCGTTGATGGGCGGATTTGCATTTGCCCTGATCACAAGCATCAGGAATGAAGAGTAACCGATCAGGATAAAGGTAAAAGCCAGAAGGATCGTATTCAATACCGTCTTTCCCTTTTTTCGGGTAAAATAAAGTCCCCAGATAATCAATCCGATGAGCAGAAGAAAATATACGGTTGTCCCTGTATTGAATGGCAATCCGAACCCATTTACAAACAGCAATTCGAATTTTCCCGATAGTTCTACAGTCCAGGGAATAATGATAAACATCACAAAAGCGAGAATGATGATCGACAAGGCAAAAGTCAGAAGCATGCCCACCTTGGTGGTTTCAAACTTTTTATAATAATAAACCATACAGGTGGCAGGAATCACCAGAAGGTTAAGCAAGTGCACTCCGATGGCAAGTCCCATCAGGAATGAAATCAGGACCAACCAGCGGTAGGAATGCTTTTCATTTGCAACCTCCTCCCATTTCAATATGGCCCAGAAGGAAATGGCTGTAAAGAAGGAGGACATCGCGTAAACTTCACCTTCAACAGCGGAAAACCAGAAGGTGTCACTGAATGTATAAACCATGGAACCGATGAAGGCGGCGCCAAAAACTGTAAACATCTGACCATTCGTCATTTCTCCTTTAGCGCCCACAAGTTTTTTGGCAAACAATACTATACTCCAGAAAAGAAACAGGATGGTTAGCCCGCTTGAAAGAGCCGACATCGTATTCACCATCATGGCTACTTTTGAAACATCGCCAAAGGCAAAAAGCGAAAAGAACCGGCCGATCATCTGGAATAACGGAGCTCCCGGAGGATGGCCCACCTGAAGTTTAAATGCTGTGGAGATGTATTCCCCGCAATCCCACCAACTGGCGGTTGGCTCAATGGTCAGCAGGTAAACAGTTGAAGCAATGAGAAAGGTAAACCAGCCAAAAATATTATTCAGCTTCTGGAAATTCTTCATAGAATATTGTTTATCTGATATGAAGGTGCGAAAGTACAAATTTACCCGCAAACACCCATCAGTAATATTTTTTTCAAGGCATTCCTGATCCAAAAAGAAAAAATTTTACCTTTGCACCCGCAAAATGACGGACTTCGGATATTTAAGCACAAAATATATTATCTTCCATAGTATTCGTAATTCGTAATTCGTATTGACCCATGGTGTAACGGTAGCACAAGAGATTTTGGTTCTCTCGGCCCAGGTTCGAATCCTGGTGGGTCAACAAAATCAAACATAAAACCTTGAATATCAATATATTCAAGGTTTTTTTTATTCACCTTTTGTCGGATACATTTAATTATTCATTGATATAACTCCAAATTTTCGGTTGCCTTATCCAATAAAATCATAAGCTTAACTTGAGATCAAACAAAGAAAATCGTTGTAGAGGAAATACGTTTCACTTTAATAAAAAGTGAGACTTCTGGGATTTTCGGTAAAATAAATCGTAATTTCCGATCCCAAAGGAATGACTATGGAAGAACCTGAAATTAAAAATTCCCCAACTGAGATATTTGGGATATTGGATACGTTGTCATTTATCCTGAAGTGGTTTGTGAAATAATAATGCCATAATTTCAAAAGGGACATGGCAACTGAAAAAACATTAAGAGCAGCTCTTTTGCGTGAACGAAAAGCCAGACTGGAGGCGGAAAGGCGCTTAGAAGAGCATATTGCCGGTCGAACCTCCGAATTTTCACGCAATGCTGACCGGCTTTCCGACATTATTGCAAATATGCAGGAAGGCGTGTTGGTTGAGGACGAGAACCGACTGATCTCACTTGTAAACGAATCATTTTGTGCCATGTTCGGTATCCGGGTCAACCCCGAAGTACTTGTCGGAGCCGACTGCTCGGGTTCCTCAGAACAGTTTAAACATCTCTTTAAAGAGCCGGATGTGTTCGTATCAGGGATAAATTATCTTCTGTCAGAACGTAAAAAAGTGACCGGCGAGATTCTTCACCTGAAAGACGGGCGGACTTTTTCGAGGGATTATAACCCCATTATCATTAAGGGGGACTACAGGGGGCATTTCTGGAAGTACATTGACATGACAAGCCGAAGGAAATATGAAGATGCCCTGAGAAGAAGTGAAGAGAAATATCGCCTTCTTATTGAAAACATCAACCTTGGCCTGCTTGAAGTGGACCTGGATGGCAGAGTCATATATGCCAACCAGAGTTTTTGTGAGATGTCGGGTTTTGAACGGGAAGAGATGTACGGCAAAGTAGCTGAGAATATTTTTACCGCACCTAAGAACCGTGACCTTGTGAGTAAAAAAAACGAAGCCCGGAAGCAGGGCATCTCCGATGCTTACGAACTGGAGATCACCAACAAGAAAGGCTTACGAAAATGGTGGCTCATATCAGGAGCTCCGCTATTCAATAATGAAGGCAGTCAGGTGGGTTCAACGGGGATACATCTCGACATCACCGGCAGAAAACAACTGGAGTTTACGCTCAGGGAGGCGAAACAGATGGCAGAAGACACTGCAAAAGCCAAGGAGATTTTTCTTGCCAATATGAGCCATGAGATACGCACGCCCATGAATGCCATCCTGGGTCTTGGCAAGCAACTGCTCAAAACTGATCTGAGCACCTATCAAAGATCATTTCTGGAATCGATCACAACCTCGGCCGACAACCTTCTGGTGATCATCAACGACATCCTGGATTTCTCCAAGATTGAATCCGGAAAACTCGATCTGGAATCTATTGATTTCAGTCTGCCTGCCTTGCTAAACCAGCTTAGTAACATGCTTTCAAATAAGGCTGAAGAGAAAGGGCTTAAGTTTGAACTACATATGGATGGGGCCATTGCCCCTGAACTCAAGGGAGATCCTTACCGAATCAACCAGATCCTTTTGAACCTGCTTAGCAATTCAATTAAATTTACCGATCAGGGCAGCATCTCGCTGATATGTAATGTTGAGGAAAGTCATAAGGATTGTCAGGCTATCGAACTTTCTGTCGCAGATACAGGGATTGGCGTGGATAAAAAATACCTGAAAAAAATCTTCCAGAAATTTTCGCAGGAAAGTGTGAATGTGGCAAGAAAATACGGAGGCACGGGCCTGGGCATGGCGATAACGAAGCAACTGGTCGATTTGATGGATGGGAAGATCAGCATTGAAAGTCAGAAAAACAAAGGGACAAAGGTTAGCATCCGTATCACCCTCCCTGTCGGGCATCTACTGGAAAAAACTGAAAAACCAAAACTCCTCATCGTCCATCAAAAATTAAGAGGAAAGAAAATTCTGCTGGTTGAAGACAACAAGCTGAACCGTCTGGTGGCAAAAACCATTCTGGCTCATTTTGGGATTGTTGTGACCGAGGCCGTGAACGGTGAGATTGCTGTTGAGATTCTGAGAAAGGATTCCTTCGACCTTGTGCTGATGGATATGCAGATGCCCGTCATGGATGGCATCGATGCAACCCTGATGATCAGGAAGGAGATCAGTACTTCGATTCCTGTAATTGCCCTCACCGCACATGCATTGAAGTCGGAAGAGGTAAGATGCAGGGAGGCCGGAATGAATGATTTTATCTCCAAGCCCTTTGAGGAAGAAAAACTATTGAATGTTCTTTCAAAATTTCTGACCTGATCCCATTATTCTATTTGACAGTTTCAAATTCCAAATCTATTTTCATACTTTTACTCTTTCTTTTGATGATGATGGGTTATGAAGCGTATTTTCGTCCTGTTATTTTCAATATTGATCCTACCGGGGATATGCTTTTCCCAGGATGATCCAATGATCCGACCGGATTTCTGGCTTGAAAATCAGCCCGAGTTTCTTCTTGGTTTCCTGTTGCTCGTCATTGGTATTATAACCGCCCTGGTCTTCCTGCTTAAGCGTAAATCCTCTGAACTCTACCTCCTTTACCTCTCAGTTTTTATTATCGGATATGGTGCCCGGGTGCTGGCCGATAATGAACTGTTGCGAATGTCGGTGGATGTTCCGCAGAATTTCTGGGAATACATCAACGCAGTCGCCACCGATATTCTCCCTGTTGTCTTCATCCTTTTCCTGCAGTCATTCATCGGCTGGGGCTGGAAAAGATCTGTGCTCTGGCTTTTGTTGATATGGATTGCCTATGGTGTCACCGCAATCACCATCGGGATCGTTACCGGTCTTCCACAATTTGTCGGGGGATCCGTCATCAATAACATTTTAGTGATCCTGATCGTCGTGGTTCTGACTTTCAACAGGTATCTCACACGGGGTAGAAGCACCCGGGAGGGAAGGATCATTGAAATCGGCTTGACTCTGTTTATTCTTGCGGTATTGTATAATAATCTGGTGCCCGACGATATTTTTCTTAAAGGATCCACTGTTGAACAAATCGCTTTCCTATTTTTTGTGTGCTGCATGATCTACGCTGCCATCCAACGCAGCAACAATACCGAGCGCGAATACCATGCAATTCTCCATGACCTTGAAACTGCCCGGCAGATCCAGCTTGCAATTCTACCGCAAACTTTGCCCATTTCATCCTCCTGTACAATTTTCCCAACCTATATTCCCATGACTCAAATCGGCGGCGATTTTTATACTTTTCACCAGTTCGATGATAAACATATGGGCATTCTCGTTGCTGATATTTCCGGACATGGCATTCCTGCGGCGCTGCTGGCCTCCATGATCAAAGTGGCGTTTAACTCACTTGTCGCCCATGCCGATCACCCCGCCCTATTGCTCGAATCTGTAAATAAGGCACTAACCGGACAACTGAATAATGAATTTATCACAGCTGCCTACCTCTGGTTCAACTTTGCTGATATGACGATGCATCATGCATCCGCAGGACATCCTGCCCCCATTTTGATCCGTAATGGAAAAGCAGGGGACAAAGCATTCATTGCCAAAGGCATCCCGATCGGTATATATGAAGATATCACCTATATCAATGAAACAATTGAGATATCGCATGGAGACCGTATCGTAGTCTATACTGATGGTCTGACCGAAGTCTTCAACCCCCAGGGAGAATTATACGGGAAAGAGCGGTTATTGTCCGGATTGACAGAAAACAGGCATCTTCCGGTGGAGAAAATATCAAACCATATTATTGGAAAAGTGTCAACATGGTCAGGAAGGGGCAAATCCGAAAGTCTGGACGATGATGTCACTGTTATCGTTGTCGATGTGCGTTAACCCTGCTCTAAAAGAAGCCTGAATGCATCCTGAAATAATGGACTGAACCTGACTTTTTTTCGTCGGGAAAAATCCCCCGTTCGTCGACTCCTGCACCCCATTTACCCTTATAATTGTAACAAGTACCATCGACGTCCGTCCTATTTTCCAAATTGAAAGAAATCCAAAGAAAAAAGACAATGAAAACAACAATAATTATACTCGCCACCTTGCTCACATTGAATACATCAATGATTTTTGCTAACAATCCAAGGTATAATCATTCAAATGCTGAGCCTATAAAAAATGAAACCACCTTAAAAATGGATAAACTGAACCCTGTAACACCGTTCCAGGTAAACTTCAGCGATGGACTGGAACACATGACTGCACCTGATGCCATGGTTCTGATCCTGGCCCCCATTGCACCAAAGGAAGCTGATTTTGAAGAGGTCAACCCCGATTCAATCATCGAGGTTCTAAAACTTTCACCGGAAACACCAAAAGAAACAGAATTTGAAGAACCGGAAATGTTGAATCCTGTTATCATCGGTTCCCTCGCACCTTCTACTCCTGCCGAAGCCGATTTCGTGAAATAGTCAAAACCAAACATCTCAAAAAACTTGATTTGCTCGTTTTATCCCGGTCGTACATCCGACCGGGATTTCTGGTTGGATGAAAATCTCTCCTTGATTCTTTGACAACAACATCTGATCAAAGTCAGAATAAAGCAAATAAATAAAGATTTGGTGTTTTTAAAATATTGCTTACCTTTGCACTCGATTTATGTAAAAGGACGCGGGGGGACACAAAGTCCCCTCTTTTATTAAAACTATGATCACCGAAAAACAGTTAAAAAAATTAATTGATTATCACTTCCAGGGAGGTGATCTTTTTTTAGTTGATTTAATCATCAAGCCGTGTAATAAAATTTCAATCTTTATTGATGGCGATCACCGCGTTTCTATTGAAGCTTGCAGGCTTTTGAGCCGTTTTTTGGAAGAAAATCTTGACCGCGAAACCGAAGATTTTGATCTGACCGTTTCATCAGCAGGAGCTGACCGGCCGTTAAAACTGCCAAGACAGTATAAAAAAAATATCGGAAATTCATTGGAAATAGTTACCAAATCCGGAGATAAATTGACCGGTGAGGTGAAAGGGGTAGATGAGTCAGGAATTTATTTAGAACTTCCTCCTGAAAAAAAAACAAAGAAAGAGCCGATCAACGTCAGCGTACAATTAAAATTTGACGAAATAAAATCAGCAAAAGAAGTAATCACATTTAAAAAGTAGATTTATCACACAATGGAACATCTGAATTTAGTCGAAACCTTTTCGGAATTCAAAGAATTCAAAAACATCGACAGGGAAACCATGATGCGCATCCTGGAAGATGTATTCAAGCATATGCTGACGAAAAGATTTGGGTCGGCCGATAATTTTGACATCATTGTTAACATCGACAAAGGGGACCTTGAAATTTTCCGCTCCCGCATCATCGTTGAAGATGGTACGGTTGAAGATGAAAACACACAGGTCCCGCTGTTCGAAGCTGTCAAAATCGAACCGGATTTTGAAGTTGGGGAAGAACTTTCGGAAGAGATCAAATTGGGCAGTTTTGGCCGGCGTGAAATCCTTGCCATCCGTCAGAACCTGATTTCAAAAATCCAGGAATACGAGAAGAACAACATATACGCAAAATACCGCGAAAAGATCGGAGAGATAATCTCAGGAGAGGTCTATCAGGTATGGAAAAAGGAGATTCTTGTTCTGGATGATGAAAGCATTGAACTGATCCTGCCAAAATCCGAACAGATTCCTTCAGATTTTTACAGAAAAGGGGATACCATCAGGGCGGTTGTTTCCAAAGTGGAAATGAAAAACAACAACCCGATCATCATCCTGTCGCGGACTTCAGAGGCATTCCTGGAGAGATTGTTTGAATCGGAAGTGCCTGAAGTTTATGACGGACTGATTAACATTAAAAAAATTGTGCGTGTCCCTGGTGAACGTGCTAAGATCGCTGTTGAATCCTATGATGACCGCATTGATCCTGTTGGGGCATGTGTTGGTATGAAAGGGAGCAGGATCCATGGAATTGTTCGCGAGTTAAAAAACGAAAATATTGACGTGATCAATTTCACCACCAATCCCTCGCTCTTTATTCAGCGAGCCCTGAGTCCCGCAAAAGTCTCTTCCATTGTTATTATTGAAGAAGAAAAACGGGCCGATGTTTACATGAAGCCTGACCAGGTTTCACTGGCCATTGGGAAAGGGGGGTTTAACATCAAACTGGCGGGAAAACTGACCGGATATGAAATCGATGTTTACCGCGATACGGATGTGGACAATGAAGATGTTGACATCCAGGAGTTTTCCGACGAAATCGATCAGTGGATTATTGATGAATTAAAATCAATTGGTTGCGATACAGCAAAAAGTGTTTTGGATCTGAACGTCGAGGAACTGGTGAAGCGGACTGACCTTGAAGAAGAGACTATCAATGAAGTTGTTCGCATAATTAAAGCTGAATTTGAATAAAAAACCATAATTTTGCTCAATGAGTGAAGGCGTAACAAGTACAAGGCTAAGCAAAGCCGCACGGGAATTTAATATTGGGATCAAAACCGTGGTGGATTTCCTTATTAAGCGAGGATTCCCGATCGAAATGGATCCCAATGCAAAATTGTCGACGGAGATGTATAGCCTCCTGATGAAAGAGTTTGCATCAGAAAAACATGTAAAAGAAGAAGCCAAAAAGATTGGCCTTCAGTTTTCTGTGCATGAAACAATTACCATTGAGGATAAAAAAACTGCATCGAAAGACCGTGAAAAAGAACTTGATGATCTGTTCATCAAGAATGTTTCCATGGATTTTGAGAAAAAGCAGTATGATACTGTAAAAAAAGCAAAGGAAGTTGTTGCAAAAGAGGCTGTAAAGGAGGAGAAGAAGATTGAACCCACCCCTGCACCTCCTGCCGATTTACCGAAAGCCCCTCCTGTTGTTAAAGAAGAGGAAAAACCGGCACCTGTTCCGGTTGCTGTAGCGGTTGAATCAACACAATCTCATGAGCCTGAACCAGCCCAGCCTGTAAGTATCAGCCAGCCAGAACCTGCACCTTCTGCATCAGTGGCTGAAGAATTGCCAACCGATGTTGAAAAGGAATCAGGACCAGAAGAGAAGCCAAAAAATGATTTGAAAATCGTTGGCATGATGGATCTGGGCAGCCTGGCGAAAAAACCAACAAAAAAGACCAAAGGTAAATCGCAACAACCTGTTTCGGAAAATGAGCCTTCTCCTATCCAGACACCTGAAGTTACAGAAGAACCGGCAGTAGCTGAGATCATTGAAGGTCCTCCTCCGGTCATGGAATCATTTGATGAAACAGAAATTTTACCTGAAATTATTGAACCAACCCAGGAATCTAATTTTCTTCCAACTGAACGTATAAAGTTGGAAGGACCGACCATCCTGGGGTCAATGCTGCTGCCCGAACCTAAAAAATTCGAAAAGAAAAAGCCGCAGCCGGTCGCATCCTCCTCGGATGAAACCCTGAAATCAAAGAAAAAGAAACGCAAGCGCATTAAACGTCAGGGTGAAGAAGGCGCCCCTGCTGCTGCTACCACTGAAATTGCACGGCCAAGCCTTCACAAGCCTACCCTTGCCAAGGACAAAAAATATCATAAGGACATTCAGAAAACTGAAGTTACAGTCGAAGATATCGAAAAGCAAATCAAGGAAACTCTTGCACGCTTAAGTCCCTCAGGCAAATCAAAAGCATCAAAATACAGGAAAGCAAAACGTGAAGCCGTCAGCCATCAGATGCACCAGGAACAGGAACGCATGGAGGAGGGCAAACGCGTTATCAAGGTCACCGAGTTTGTGACTGCCAATGAGCTTGCCTCCATGTTGAGTGTCCCGGTTACCGATGTCATTTCAACCTGCATGGCTTTGGGGATGTTTGTATCTATTAATCAACGTCTTGATGCTGAAACGCTCACTCTTGTAGCTGAAGAATTTGGCTTTAAAGTCGAATTTGTCAGTGTTGAAGTACAGGAAGCCATAAAACAGAATGAACCTGATAATCCAGAGGATTTAAAGGATCGACCACCCATCGTTACTGTCATGGGGCATGTCGACCATGGGAAGACCAAACTTCTCGACTTTATCCGTAGCACGAATGTAGTTGCTGGCGAAGCTGGCGGTATAACCCAGCATATCGGTGCCTACGAAGTACAGCTCGACAATGGAAAAAAGATCACCTTCCTCGATACTCCCGGTCACGAAGCCTTCACAGCCATGCGTGCGCGTGGAGCAAGTATTACCGATGTCGCCATTATTGTGATCGCTGCTGACGAGAATGTCATGCCGCAAACCCGTGAAGCGATCAATCATGCGCTTGCAGCCGGAGTTCCCATCGTGTTCGCTTTTAACAAGATGGATAAGCCCAATGCCAATCCTGAAAAAGTTCGTGAAGAACTTTCGAAAATGAATATCCTGGTTGAAGAATGGGGGGGTAAATACCAGACCCAGGAAATTTCAGCCAAAGCCGGAACAAACGTGGATTCTTTGTTGGAGAAAGTACTGCTTGAAGCGGAAATGCTCAACCTGAAAGCCAATCCAACCCGACTGGCCACCGGGACAGTTATTGAATCCTCCCTGGATAAAGGTCGTGGATATGTCGCCAAATTACTGGTTCAGAATGGAACCCTGCGAGTCGGAGATATCGTCCTTGCCGGGGCAACCTATGGCAAAGTCAAGGCCATGTACAATGAACGCAACACACCCATTAAAGAAGCCGGACCGTCACAGCCTATGCTCATGCTGGGACTGAATGGCGCTCCTCAGGCAGGTGACGGTTTCAACGTAATGGCCGATGAAAAGGAATCCAAAGTCATTGCAACAAAACGTCTGCAATTGCAGCGTGAACAGGGACTGCGGACCCAGAAACACATCACGCTCGATGAAATCGGACGCCGGATTGCTATTGGCGACTTCAAAGAACTCAACATCATCGTTAAGGGTGATGTGGACGGTTCCGTTGAAGCTCTTTCGGATTCCCTGTTAAAACTTTCAAATGAGGAGGTCATGGTGAATGTCATCCACAAATCAGTAGGTGCCATCACTGAATCAGATGTTCTGCTTGCATCTGCATCCAACGCAGTTATTGTTGGATTCCAGGTGAGACCTTCGGTGAATGCTCGTAAACTGGCTGAGGCTGAACAGATCGATATCCGCCTCTATTCCATCATCTACCAGGCGATAGAAGAAATTAAAGCTGCCATCGAAGGGATGTTATCTCCCGAAATTGAAGAGAAAATCCTATGCAATATTGAGGTTCGCGATGTATTCAAAATCACCAAGGTCGGCTCAGTCGCCGGTTGTATGGTTCTTGATGGCAAGGTGACCAGAAATACGAAAATAAGGGTAATCCGCGATGGTATTGTGGTATATACCGGGATGCTTGGATCGCTGAAGAGGTTTAAGGATGATGTCAAGGAGGTTCAAAGCGGATACGAATGCGGATTAAACATCGAGAATTTCAATGACATCAAGGTCGGAGATATCGTAGAAGGTTACGAACAGATCGAAGTTAAGCGTAAACTTTAAGCGTTACCGCTGAAGGGTCTGTACCCTGTCGGGGCCGATGGAAATTATATCAACCGGGAGCCCTGCTTCATTTTCAATGAATTTTACATAATCACTAAATGCACCTGGAATATCTCCAACTGTTTTGCAGTTATCCAGGGAGACATTCCATCCTGTCATATCCCTGTATACAGGCTGAAGGTCCTTATCCTCAAGATCAAACGGAAAGTTTTTCAGGATTTGGTTGCCCAGGCTGTAATCCGTGCAAATTTTTATGGTTTGGAACGGATTCAGCACATCTGCCTTCATCATAATTAAGCTGTTCACCCCGTTCAACATGATCGAATATTTCAATGCGGGAAGGTCAAGCCAGCCACAACGACGCGGACGTCCTGTGGTTGATCCGAACTCGTTGCCCCTCACACGCATCTCCTCACCATCGGCATCATGCAGTTCAGTTGGGAAAGGACCACTTCCTACCCGCGTACAATAGGCTTTAAATATTCCAAAAACCTTTCCGATCCTGTGAGGAGAAATCCCCAGACCGGCACAGACCCCAGCCGTAATGGTATTCGAAGAGGTAACAAATGGATAGGAACCAAAATCTACATCCAGCATGGTACCCTGGGCTCCTTCAGCAAGGACTGATTTACCCTGGTCAAGACTTTCATTCAGAAAAATTTCGCTGTCAATGATCTTCAGCGATTTCATTCGTTCTATCGATTCAAACCATTTTTCTTCATAGGCGTCAAAGGTCAGCCCATCGAGCATGTATTGGTCATTGTTAAAACCATGAGCACGGATTGTTTCAAGGTGTTCTTTCTTCAACTGTCCATACCTGACAGAAAAATCGGATTCCATGATGTTCCCAACCCTGAGACCGTTTCGGCCATATTTATCCGTATAGGTCGGACCAATTCCTTTCAAAGTGGACCCGATCTTGGAGTTTCCCTTCTCCGATTCAAGTGCCACATCGAGCAGCCTGTGTGAAGGCATGATCAGGTGGGCCCGCTTTGAAACAAGAAGATTTTCTTCAGGATGCATTCCTGCATCACATAATTTATCAATTTCCCTGAATAGGATAAAGGGGTCAATAATGACTCCATTTCCGATAACGTTCTGAGTCGCCGGATGAAATATCCCCGAAGGAATCGTATGCAGAACGTATTTTTTTCCACCAAAAATAATGGTATGGCCGGCGTTTGGGCCACCCTGAAACCGGGCAATGATATCGTAACGCGGGGTAAAAACATCAACAATCTTCCCTTTCCCTTCGTCTCCCCACTGTAATCCCAAAATTACATCAACCTTCATATATGGAGTTTACTTCTTAGTTTTTGACTGACCGTAAAATGTTAATGCGTAATGTGAAACACTGACATTAAATTGCTTCTCTATATTGTCTTTCACCTCCTCAATGAGGGGATCATAAAACTCAAGAACCTCCCCTGAATCATTAAAAATAAAATGATCATGCTGTTTTAACAGGGTTGATTTTTCAAACTGGGCATAATTTGTCCCAAATTGATGCTTTGTCACAAGTCCGCAGTCGAGCAGTAATTCTATTGTATTGTACAGTGTTGCCCTGCTCACACGGTATTTGTGATTTTTCATCCGTATGTACAAAGTCTCAATGTCAAAATGTCCCTCGGTGGCAAAAATCTCCTTTAAAATAGTATATCGTTCAGGAGTTTTGCGATGACCATGACGTTCCAAATAATCAGTGAACATTTTACGCACAGTCTCAAAGATATCTTCAACTGGTTTTTTGATCATAACAGGAAATTTTGGATAAAGATAAACATTTATCCGTATTTAGAACGAATAAAAATAGATTTTTTTAATTATTAATCAACCCTGGTCACCTGGGTGATCCCCTCCACCCGTGTTAATTGCGTAATTAACTCATTCAGGTTTGCCATATTCCTGACATAGAGTGTGATGAATCCCTGGGTGAGGCTGTTCTCGGCCTCAATATGAAATGCTTTGATATTCAGATTCATGACTCCTGAAATGATCCTGGTAATTTCATTTATTAATCCCACTTTATCGACCCCTGTCACTTTTATATCCACTAAAAAAGAGAGGGAATCATAGTTGGTCCAGTTTATCTTGACCTTTTTGCTTCCGAATACAGTTATAAACTCTTTTGCTTTGGTACAACTTGAACGGTGAATCTGTATGGTCAGTGAATCTGGAGATGTAAGTCCGATAACATCGTCCCCGGGAATCGGATTACAACAGGTCCCGACATAAAAATCTTCATTTAGCAGGATTCTGTCAGTTGTATGACCTGACTGTTTGTTATCTGAATGCTTGTTTGACTCCCCCTCCTCTACTGTACTTGTTTCTTTTTGTTTGGCTGAGTTTTTAGAAACATAGTTCAGCCATCCGTTTCTGAAATTTGAGGCGGCAAATGCTTTTACATCCTTAATGCCGATTTTATCCTGTGAGGCAGAATAGTACAAATCGATCAAACTACTGAAATTATTTACGGTAAGAAATTTTTTGATGTTTTCATTTGTAAAATCAACCCCGATCTGCAGAAACCATTTCCCCAGCTTTTCTTTTCCAAGTTTGGCGAATTTTTTCTTTTCCGCCCGGACGGTCATTTTAATATTTGATTTTGCTCGTGTGGTGACCACATAACTCAACCATTCTTCCTTGGGGGTTTGTTTACTGGAGGTGATAATCTCCACCTGCTGACCATTTTTTAAAATGTGATTGATCGGGGCAAGTTTTTTATCCACTTTTGCCCCAATACAGGTATCACCCAATTCACTGTGAATAGCATACGCAAAATCAAGAACCGACGAATTGGCAGGGAGGGAACGCAACTCCCCCTGGGGTGTAAAAACAGATATTTCTTCAAGGAAGAAGTAGCCCTTCACATCATCGATGAAAGACAATGCATCAGAATCAGGACTTTCAATCATCTCCTTGATCCGATCAAGCCAGTTATCCAGACGGCTGTTCAGGTTTAATGATTCTTTGTATTTCCAGTGTGCAGCATACCCCTTCTCAGCTATTTCATCCATACGGCGCGAACGAATCTGTATTTCAACCCATTCACCGGTGTGACTCATCACTGTCGTATGCAGGGCTTCGTATCCATTGGCCTTAGGAATAGAAATCCAATCACGCAACCTGTCCATATTGGGTCTGTAATGATCGGTAATGCTTGAATATACCTTCCAGCAATCCGATTTTTCCGTTTCCAGCGGGGAGTCAATTACAATCCGGATGGCAAAAATGTCGTATATCTCCTCGAAAGACACCTCTTTCTTTTTCATCTTCAGCCAGATAGCTGCAATGGATTTCTCACGGGCCTGTATGGTGAATGAAAATCCCTGTTCTGTAAGCGATTTTTTGATCGGGTAGATAAATTTGTTTACAAAACGACTACGGCCCTTGGCAGATTCCTTCAGTTTCCAGGAGATGGTCTTATAAACCTCCGGTTCAGTATATTTCAGGGCAAGATCTTCAAGTTCACTTTTGATGGCATGCAACCCAAGTCGATGAGCCAAAGGGGCGTACAAATAAATCGTTTCAGAGGATATTTTTAACTGCTTTTCATGTGCCAGCGCATCCAGGGTCCTCATATTATGCAACCGGTCGGCCAGTTTTATCAGGATGACCCGTACATCGTCGGAAAGGGTCAGCAGGATCTTTTTAAAATTCTCCGCATGTATGGAGGCTGTACGCTGATCGAAAATTCCCTTAATCTTGGTCAGTCCGTCGATAATCGCAGCTACTTTTTCACCGAAAAGGCCCCGGATATCCTCAATGGTATATTCAGTATCTTCAACCACATCATGAAGCAAGGCGCAAATGATGGAAGTGGCTCCCAGCCCGATTTCCCCGGCAGCAATGGTTGCAACACTCAGCGGATGATAAATATAGGGTTCCCCGGTTTTTCGCCGCATGTCTTTATGCGCCTCTAAGGCCATCCTGAAGGCTTTTCTGACACTTTTTTTATCGGCTGGGTTTCGGGGTTTCCAAACGCGAAGAAGGTTCCGGTATCTCTTGATTATTTCCTGTTTTTCAATCTCAGGGCTCTGTTGGTACATGCGTAGTAGCTGTTTTCCTATAGTGATGCAAATTTAGTTTAAAAATTCAGAATGAATTGAAATAAAGGACTGATATCTCCGGCTGCGCAGAGAAAATTATTACTTTTGATGGGCGTTCCAATAGCCACCCTGACGATATGATGAGACGATTGCTGATGAGACTGTTCCTGCTGAACCTTCTGCTTCCTGTCGGTTGTCCGTTACTTGTCTATGCTACGCACCAGAGAGCAGCAGAAATTACCTACCGGCATGTTTCAGGACTTACTTATGAAATAACGCTCATCTCTTATACATTCACTCCAAGCCCTGCCAATGCATTTCGCGATTACCTGACAATTAACTGGGGCGACGGAACTGCATCGGATATACCCAGAATACAAATAACCTATCTCCCCGATGAAATAACGTATAACAAATATCTTGGCCAACACACCTTCCCGGGACCATCAACCTATACGATTTCATGTGAAGATCCAAACCGCAACGGGGGAATCCTTAACATTCCCAATTCCATTAACACGCCTTTGTTCATCTATTCCGAGCTGATGATCAACCCCTTCATCGGAGGATACAACAATTCTCCGGTACTCTTAATGCCTCCTGTCGATAACGGATGCGTGAACCAGCCATTCTATCATAATCCCGGGGCCTATGATGCCGACGGAGACAGCTTATCATACAGACTGGTCACCTGTCGCGGTGCACTGGGACAACCGATTCCTGGTTACACCCTGCCCGCGGCCTCGAAAAGTATCACATTAAATGCTGTAACCGGCGACCTGGTTTGGGATAGTCCTGAACAACAGGGGGAGTACAATGTGGCCATCCTGATAGAAGAATGGCGGAATGGCATAAAAATCGGAAGTGTCTTACGTGACATGCAGATTATTGTTATCGCCTGTAATAACCATCCACCGGTAATTGATTCGGTTTTCGATACATGCATCGAAGCGGGAAAAGTACTTCGATTCCCGGTCAAAGCCTACGATCCCGACAGCAACAATGTTACCCTTACTGGTACAGGTGGGCCCCTGATCCTTCCCGAAAGCCCGGCCACGCTTGATCCGAATCCTGCAACAGGGAAAGGCCAGACACAGGCCCTGTTCAGATGGAGCACCGTTTGCAACCATGTAAAAAAGAGATCCTACCAGATGTTTTTCAAGGCTAAGGATGATGCCTCCCCGGTGAACCTGGTTTCCATCAAATCCATTAATATCCTTGTCGTTGGCCCGGCTCCTCAAAATCTTATTGCATATCCCCTCGGCAACACCATCACACTTAATTGGGACAATTACAGCTGTTTGAACGCCATAGGCTACGAAATTTACCGGAAGGCGGATTCATCAGGGTTTGTGCCAGGTTACTGTGAAACAGGTGTTCCCGGGTATCTCGGGTATACCAAAATTGATGAATTCACTGACATTTCAAAGACCTCTTATCTGGATGACAACAAAGGTGCAGGATTGATGCGTGGATTGAAATACTGTTACCTGGTCGTCGCCTATTATCCTGACTATGCAGAGAGTTATGCATCGAACGAAGCCTGCGCAACATTAAAAAAGGATGTGGCTGTAATTACAAATGTCAGCATCATGACTACCAGTGAAACCAGTGGTTCAATTTACGTTGCCTGGTCAAAACCGACAGAAATTGATTCCATTCAGGCCCCCGGACCTTATAAGTATATTGTCGCCCGCTCCAGGACCGATGCCCCGGGACAGTTTGTACTCATTGATTCCCTCAATAATCTCAACGACACCATCCTCACGGATAACCTGTTAAATACAGACAAGTTCGGCTTCAATTACCGGATTGACCTTTATAACGTCTCACCGGGTAACCGGTTTTTAATCGGATCTTCGCAGGTTGCCACCTCAATGTATCTCTCCCTTATTCCAACGGATAGAATGGTCAAATTATCATGGTCCAATTCCGTTCCCTGGTCTAACTCCAGGTTCGTTATTTACCGCAAAGGACCGGAAGCGATCATTTTCGATTCCGTTGGGATGAGTACGGTTCCAAATTACCGGGATAACGGATTGGTAAACGGGCTGCAATATTGTTACAAAATTAAAAGTATCGGAAAATACTCTGCCGCCGGATTTGTTGATCCGATCATTAACTTTTCACAGGAAACATGCGCAACCCCCGTTGATAATATTCCACCCTGCCCTCCCCTGCTCTCCATCACCTCGCTGTGCAAAGATTTGACCAACGTGCTCTCCTGGACCAAGCCCGCCGACAGTTGTCCGGATGATATTGCCAGGTATTATATTTATTTCACACCCAGCAACGGAGAACCGGTTCTCTTTGATTCTGTTTTGAACCCGCATGACACTGTATACTATCATAAACAAGCCAAAACCATTGTTGGGTGCTATGGAGTAGTGGCGGTCGATTCGGCAGGTAACATGAGCGCAATGAGCAATATCCTGTGTATTGACATCTCAGATGGGATTGAATGCCGATACAGCCTGCCCAACGTGTTTACTCCCAATGGTGACTCTTTCAATGATTATTTCAGGCCTGTCTACAATTTTTCGGTCGATGAGGTCAATATGAAAATATTTGACAGGTGGGGCAAGGAGGTATTTGAAACAAACGACCCCGAAATCAAGTGGGATGGAAAAGATAAAACTACAAATCAGCCTTGCAGTGATGGCACCTATTTTTATGTTTGCGATATTTTTGAAATAACGCTGTCAGGTACTGTCAAACGTAATCTTCATGGGTCGGTGACCATCCTCAGATAATACAACTTTATTTGTATATTTGCACCCGTGAAAAACCTCCGTAATTTCTGTATTATAGCCCATATCGACCACGGGAAATCGACCCTTGCTGATCGCTTGCTCCAATGGACAGATACCGTGTCTGAACGCGATTCAAGAGAGCAGGTGCTTGACGACATGGATCTGGAACGCGAACGTGGTATAACGATAAAAAGCCATGCCATCCAGATGAATTTCCCCCATAATGGCCAGGAATATGTTCTTAATCTTATCGACACCCCGGGTCATGTTGATTTTTCCTATGAAGTTTCCCGCGCAATAGCAGCGTGTGAAGGGGCTCTTCTGGTCGTGGATGCAACCCAGGGAATACAGGCCCAGACTATCTCCAATCTTTATCTCGCCATTGATCATAACCTGACCATCATCCCGGTTTTGAATAAAATTGACATGGATGCGGCCATGGTTGAAGAGGTTAAAGATCAAATTGTGGATTTATTAGGCTGTGATCATGATGAGATCCTTGCTGTAAGTGCAAAAACGGGGTTGGGAATCGACCAAGTGCTGGATGCCATTGTAAACCGGATCCCAGCTCCATCAGGTGACCCTGAAGCTCCGCTGCAAGCCTTGATTTTCGACTCCCTTTTCAATCCTTTCAGAGGAGTGATAGCCTACTACAGAATCTTCAATGGGACCATTAAAAAGGGTGACCATGTAAAATTTGTCGCAACCGGGATGGATTACCACGCTGATGAAGTTGGAATATTAAGGATGAAGCAGGAGGTACGGAATTCGGTTGGCGCGGGAGACGTGGGATATATCATCTCCGGAATTAAAAACAGCAAGGAGGTGCAGGTAGGTGATACCATAACCCATGTTGGCAGGCCATGCTCTGATATCATCGAAGGATTCATTGGGGTTAAACCGATGGTTTTTGCTGGAATTTACCCGACCGATGCGGATGATTATGAGGTTTTACGCGATTCGCTTGAAAAACTGAGACTGAATGATGCCGCACTTTCATTCGAACCTGAGGCTTCCGCAGCCCTTGGTTTTGGTTTCCGCTGTGGATTCCTGGGGTTGCTTCATATGGAAATTGTGCAGGAGCGGCTTGACCGTGAATTCGATATGGATGTGATAACAACCGTGCCGAACGTTTCCTATAAGGTTTATACCACCAAAGGAGAGGTTCAGGATGTTTACAATCCGTCGGGACTTCCTGAACCAAACTACATCAATAAAATTGAAGAACCCACCATCACGGCCAACATCATCACCAAGTCGGAATACATTGGCCCGATTATGACCCTTTGCGTTGGCAAACGCGGCATTTTGAAAAACCAGGTATACCTGACAACCGACCGGATTGAGCTGACTGTTGACCTTCCATTAGGTGAGATCGTTTTTGATTTTTATGACCGGCTGAAAAGTATTTCAAAAGGTTATGCATCCTTTGATTATCATCCCTCCGGATGGCAAACTGCCGACCTGGTCAAACTAGATATCCTGCTTAACGGGGAGATTGTTGATGCGCTCTCAGCCCTGATTACCAGGAACAACGCCTATGATTTTGGCCGGCGTTTTTGTGAAAAACTCAAGGAATTTATTCCCAGGCAACAATACGATGTTGCCATTCAGGCTGCCATCGGGGCAAAAGTAATTGCCAGGGAAACCGTGAAAGCGCTTAGAAAAGATGTCACAGCAAAATGTTACGGCGGAGATATTACCCGGAAACGCAAGTTGCTTGAAAAACAGAAAAAAGGGAAGAAACGAATGCGCCAGATCGGAAATGTTGAAGTGCCACAAAAAGCATTCCTGGCTGTCCTCAAGTTAGACTCGTAATTCGTCGGGCTGTAACATTTCATTCTTATTGTCGTCATATCACCCGTATGTCTAACCATAAAATGAATTCCATGAAAAACTTACTGAAACTCACAGGTATAATTCTTCTGTTGATCACATTTTCAGCCACTTCCAACGCACAGGATAAAAAAAAATGCCCCTTTCATAAACACGGATGGACCATGCATGACAGTGCCAGCATGAGTGATTTTTCATGCACCATGGAAAATTTCAGCATGAACGACTTCCCGTTTTGCAAAAACAAAAAGAAATACAACGGGCATTGGGCCGGCGTAGAAATCGGGATCAGCGGATATGTCACTCCTGATTTTAACATGAATTTCAATCCTGCCTATCCATATATGAATATGAATACAGCACGGTCTGTCACGGTGAATCTCAACCCGTTTGAACTTAATGTCAACCTTTATAAGCATCACATCGGATTCACAACCGGCCTTGGATTCCAGATCAGCAATTATTATTTCACCGGCAATTACGTCATGCTCAAGGATTCCGCAGCCATCGTTGCTTACAAAGTGCAGGATACTCAGGGCAACTATGTTAATCTGAAGGTAAATAAAATGGTGGTTTCCTATCTGAACCTGCCCCTCTTCTTTGAATACCAGACCAACCCATATCGCCGTTTGAGCAGCTTTCATATTACCCTTGGTGTGATTGCCGGCGTTCGTATCGGATCCTACACCAAACAGGTTTACAATGAGAAGGTGGGAACCTATTTCCTTGTTGATGATAATGGGAATAAAGTAGCAACCTACGATGTAGAACATTACATGGTGAGTGATCGTGGGGCCTATCACCTTAATCCGTTTAAACTGGATGCCGCATTCCGCGTGGGCTGGTCACACATCAACCTGTTTTCAACCTATTCGATAACCCAGCTGTTCCAGAAAAACCAGGGACCGGAGTTGTATCCATTTACAGTGGGGATTACACTGCTTGGGTGGTAACTAACAGGGTAACAGGGTAACAGGGTGACAAGGTGACAAGGTAACAAGGTGACAAGGTCACGTGTCACGTGTCATAAAAAATCGCTCTTCAAAATTGATCAGGAACAGTTTTTTCGTGGCCCTTGTGACTGCGGTATAGAGCCAGCGTCCGAATTCAAGGTTCAACATCTTATCATTGATGTATCCCTGGTCAACAAATACATTTTCCCATTGTCCGCCTTGTGTTTTATGACAGGTTAAAGCGTACGCAAACTTGACCTGCAATGCATTGAAATATGGACTGGCCTTCACCTTTTCCATGCGTTCACGCTTTGAGCCAATATCCATAAAGTCGGCCATAACTGCCTGGAAGAGTCTGTTATTATCCGATTGGGATAATGCCGCCGATTCTGACATCAGGGTATCAAGAACAATCTTCACATCAAGATCCTTTTCTTCAGGATAATCGACGAAACGTATTGTCACATCTGCAAACCGGAATCCGTACATCTCCTCGATCTTTCGTATTCGCGTCAATTCCACAATATCCCCGTTTGCAATGAATCCTGCCGTCGATTCTTCAGGCAGCCAGTAATAATTGTTCTTGACAATCATCAAAAAATCACCGCTGGAAATCTCCTCCTCCAGGAAAAGAATCCGGTGTCGTATTTCTCGGTTGTAAATGTTGGCGCGTTTATTTGACCGGCATATGACAACATTGTTCTCTTTTTGTGCACCGGCATAGGCATGGTTCAACGCCTCTTCAAGATCCTGACCGTTGATACGGACGACATCTTTGAAGCCGTCGACGGTGAACATCGGGAAAGCCAGTTTTTGTTGCTGGAGACCTTGCCTGATTTGCGTTGCATTGACCAATATTCCTGAAGCCTTTGCCTGCCTGACAACCTCTGTCAATTCAAAGGTGTCGATGTTTAGGTGATAGGCCCGTTGTAAAAAGGCATGATCAAGTGCCGGACTGTAATCCAGACCCACCGGGGGCAATTGGGCTGTATCTCCGATAAAAAGCATCCGGCAATTTTCGCCGCTGTAAACGAATTGAAACAGGTCGTCAAGAAGATTACGGGTTGTAAACAGGGCTCCCTCCGTCGACATTGTATGCTGGATCATCGATGCCTCATCAACTATGAATAAAGTATGTTTATGATAATTGACCTGGGGCTTGAGATCGATCAACCCATCCTTATTGGTGCGGGCAAGGTATATTTTCCTATGGATCGTGTTGGCCTGCTTTTTTGTGTAACTGGCCAGAACCTTTGCTGCGCGGCCGGTCGGGGCCAAAAGAACGGTCTTCTTGCCAATCTGGGGAAGCACATCAGCAAGTGCCTTAACAACGGTAGTTTTTCCTGTTCCGGCATATCCGCTGAGAATAAAGAGGGCGTTTTGCTGCTTCCAGGAAATGGTTAAAAAAACTGCAAGTTCTCCCAGCAACTTGTCCTGGCCTACGGTTGGTTCATAGGGGAACTCCTTGCGAAGCAGGGCAATGACTTTGCTCATGTCCATCATCACATCCTATTCGTAACGAAGTGATTCGATCGGATCGAGGTTGGCGGCCTTCTGGGCCGGAATAATTCCACTGATAAGGGCAACGCAAAAACAAAGAATCACACCGGTGGCAATCCAAACCCAGGGAACAATGAAAGCACTGCCAATAATCAGGGAGAGTACATTACCCACCAGGATGCCCAATACGATCCCAAGTAACCCGCCGATCTGCCCGATCACAATCGCTTCGACCAGAAACTGGTTTCGTATTACCCGTTTGGTAGCTCCGATGGCTTTTCTAATCCCGATTTCTCGCGTGCGCTCGGTGACGGAAACTAGCATGATATTCATCAACCCAATGGCTGCACCAAGTAAAGTGATAAACCCGATAAGCGTTGCAGCAAGTGAAACATATTTCAAATTCTCAATCAACATTTTAGCCACGTTGTCACTCTTGGTTATCTCAAAGGTATCCTCAATTCCTACCGGGACTTTTCGGATGCTCCTTAATATCGCGGTGGCTTCGCCCGTGGCTGCATCCATCAATTCCGGCCTTTTGGCCATCACATTGATATTGAACGACATGTCGGGCCTTGGAAAATTTATACGTACATTGGTTACCGGTATATAACAGGTCATGTCGCCACTGAAACCCATGCTTGACCCTTTGGATTTCAGGATCCCGATGACCTTAAATTTCCCGGGACCAATGGATATGATTTTGCCAATAGGATCCTCCTTGTTTTTAAACAAATCTTTGATCAGGCCGGCACCAAGGATGACCGAACTGAATCCATATTCAACCTCATTCACCGTAAAACCCCTTCCCGTTTCAACTTCATCTCCGGAGGTGATGAGGTAATTCTCATCTGCTCCGATGACCCGGACATTCGGATTGGTTTTATTGGCCTCATATTTTAAAGTAGCAATACCGGAGGCGCGGGTAAAAATGGATGTATATGCGGGGAAATCAAACCTGTCTTTAAATTCCCTCGCCTGGGTGAAAGTAATTGGTTCGTATCGTTTCTCCTTTTGGTCACTGCCCCCCATATGAATATTCATCGATCTGTTTCTGATCGTAAGGGTATTCGCTCCCATCATCGAAAAATTCTGAGTCAGGTAATACTTGATCGAATCAGTAGCGGTCAGAATTCCAACCAGGGCCATGATTCCGAAAGAAATGATCATGATGGTCAGAATGGTACGCAGTAAATGGCTCCGGATGGAGATCAATGAAATATTTATATTTTCAAAAAACAGTGTGTTTTTCATAGTTTATCAATGTTTTTTCCCGAAGGCAAGATCACCGGCATCTCCCAACCCGGGTACAATGTATGATTGCGCGGTCATCTCATCGTCAATGGCGCCAATCCAAAGGGTAATATCATTTTTTGAAATATGTTTCTTTACATATTCAATTCCTTCAACACTGGCAACGGCTGTAGCGATGTGCGTATGTTTGGGTTTGCCGTGTGAAATGAGTTCACGGTAAGCCAAAACCATTGAAGAACCGGATGCCAGCATGGTATCGCACAAAACCACCACCTTATCTTCAATGTCTGTTACAGATGCATATTCGATACTAATGGAAAAGGATCCATCTTTGTGATGACGGCGAAATGCAGATATAAAAGCATTTTCAGATTTATCAAAAAAATTCAGTAATCCCTGATGAAAAGGAAGTCCGGCGCGAAGGATCGTTGCCAGTACCGGATATTCTGCCAAAACCGGAACGTTGGCAATACCAAGAGGGGTGATTACCTCTTTAGATTCATAGGTTAATTCCTTGCTAATTTCATAGGCAAAAATTCCTCCCAACCTCTCCAGATTGCGACGGAATCGTAAACTATCCTTTTGTATTTCTGCATCCCTGATCTCAGCGATATATTGATTCAAAATAGAACTGCCTGTTGATAGTACATGCACCATTGTTTTTCTATTAAAGGTTAATTCTCACAAAAATAGAGAATTTTATCTATTGCCTGAGTTTGCGGGCAAAATAAAGCGCCTTGACGGCAATCACAGGCAATTTGTTTATACGAAGCATCGGATACGAAACCTCCCTGGATCCAAAACTTTTATAGAATCTTCCAAGGTTCATATCATTCCCTCCTTCGAAATCAAGGATCATTGATTTATTGGCATTCTCCCTGATAAAACTGTCAATCAGGAAAAACATGGCCCCGTTTTCACGGGCCTCCGGCGCTGAAGCAGCAAAAAGGTAATAAACCCTTTCCTGATCAAACAGAAAAAAAGCTGCAGCTGAAAGATGGCCATTATCGGCATAAGCACCAAGAATATTGCCCATCTTTCTGGCCAGCATGCAATCAATCAGTCTATACAGGGTTTCATAATGAGAATGACTCAGCTTTCCCTCCCGTTTTCCGAAATTGTCCCTGAACAGCGAAATGAGTTCATCGGTTCGAACCATCTTGCCAAGGCTGACTCCCATCTCCTGGGCTTTCCGCAAATTTCTCCTGGTATTCTGAGCATAACCTGCCGTAAGTTCTTCGTAGACCGGGGAAATATCCAGCTCGTGATTTAATCGCAGGGTCGTCTCCCCTCTTTCAATTTTGAAATTATTTTTGTCATTGAGATGGATCTCCGCAAACTGGAATTTTGCGGGGATGGCATTGATGAAATCGTTCACCTTAGAATCGGGGACAGGCTGTGGCGAAAAAACACCAAGTTGCTGTGCAAAATAGGGTTGATATAAATATTGAACTGCCCATTTGGACCTTCCTGTCAGGGGAAAAACACATTTGTAGTCATCCTCTACCAACGCCTCCCATCCAGAACAAACCAGGTCAAGGTACCATGAAAAACCATATACTCTTCGATTCTGAGACTTGCGGATGCACTCATCCCAACGGTTTTTATCTATGGCTTGATGCTTCAGGTATTGTATCATTTTCCCTGTCAGGTAGATGCTGATTTAACCATCTCTTCATAAACCCGGCGCCACCCCTTCCACCGGCCGGTTTCACTCAGGCTCTCATTATGCCAGATGCTGACAAACTGACCATGCACTGACTTTATTGTTTCAACCATGTGATTGATGGCATCCAGACTTTCTTCCGAGCTTAGACGAAGGTAATCCTTCAGCGTTACATCCATCATGGAAACCGGGTGAACTTTAAGCGGGATCGTCTCATTTGAAATCAGATCAAAAAACTGAAACGGTATGGCAATGCCGGCACGGAAACCCGGATGTGAAGGATATCCCATAGAATAATCATCGCCGATTCCCAATTCGACCAGCGACCGGTATGTCTGAGGCATGTTCAGATAAAGGAAATGCTGCCGGCTGATGGTTACCTCCCTTTGTAAAACCTGCCTAAGGGATTTAACCTCGGCTTGAAGTCTCATTTCAATCCTGTTGGATGAAAGAGAAGGGTGAATGCCGACCCCATGCATTTGATCCAGTTCAAGAATCAGCCTTTTAAATAATTCAGAAGTCACTGAAATGTTGTTATCATCTCCTCCGTAATCAGCACAGAGAATGAAATAAAGTGGGGACTGATGATACAATTCGTGAACCTTGCTGATAAAGGAATAATTATCATATGGATCGGCGGCCAGACCGAGCAAAATTTTTCTTCGAAGACCAAGATCGTTTAACCGGCCGTGTATCACATCCCTGGTTATGCCACCGAGCGTCCTTATAAAGGTACGGCCCAGGTAACAATAGGCATGATCAACATCGATGGTGGGCACATAGTTGTATTCCGGATGGTTGATTTTCAGGGCAGGGTATTGTTTTAAGATCAAATCAGCCACCATGTCAGTCCAGAGATGTACCACCGGAACATCCAGGAATTTACCCTTGAAGGCGATGCTCTCCAAAGCCGGATAACGGCCATGTTTATCCCTGGAATGTGGCAGATATTCTTCATACCGGCTCACCATGTAAAAGGCAGCTGCAAAGGGGTCGAAGGACAGTGGCCCCTTTGGATCATCAATTGGGAAAAGGACAGGCACGGGGCCCGCCTTCCCGGGTTTCAGATCATAAGGAATGATCATTTCCTCAGAAAGCAGGCTGCAGGCTTCAATAAAAACTCCGCCAGGCAAGGGGTCTCGTGAATAGGATATTTTCGGTCCTTCAAACCGGGTGTATTCATCCGGGGATATTGTAAACTGAATCTCCAATCCCAGCAACTCTCTGAATAGAAGGTTCATGATGTAACGAAGCCTGTTGGTTATGGCAGGTGAATAGATGAGCAGCATAGGAATCAAGGTGGTACTTGCAGCCAAATTACACAAAAAACAAAAACTTTCGTACTTTTGAATGATAATTTGGAATAGAACGGGACAGGCATATGGAGAATTTTATTGTATCGGCACGAAAATACCGTCCACAGACTTTTGATACTGTAGTTGGGCAAAAGTCAATTACCAACACGTTAAAGAATGCCATTAAAAACAACCAGCTGGCACAGGCTTTTCTTTTCTGTGGTCCACGTGGTGTTGGAAAGACAACCTGTGCACGGATTCTTGCCAAAACGATCAACTGCGAGCATCTTTCGCCCAAAATTGAGGCATGCGACCAATGTCCTTCCTGCGTCTCTTTCAACGAAAATGCCTCCTTTAACATCTATGAGCTCGATGGCGCCTCGAATAATTCTGTTGACGATATCCGCACACTGGTCGACCAGGTTCGAATCCCTCCTCAAATGGGTAACTACAAAGTGTATATCATCGATGAAGTCCACATGCTTTCTGCCTCTGCATTCAATGCCTTTCTCAAAACACTGGAGGAACCGCCAGCTTACGCGAAGTTCATTCTGGCCACCACCGAAAAGCATAAAATTCTGCCAACCATTCTATCCCGTTGCCAGATCTTTGATTTCAAACGGATTACAGTGGATGATATCGTCGGGCATCTCCAACATGTGGCTAATCTGGAAAATATTTCGGCCGAAGACAATGCCCTTCACATTATTGCGCAGAAAGCTGATGGAGCCATGCGCGATGCTTTATCCATTTTTGACCAGCTCGTCAGTTTTGCCGGAAACCAACTGACATACAATACCGTACTGGAAAACCTGAACGTGCTTGATTACGAATATTTTTTCAGGATAACAGATCAAATTCTGGAAGGAGATATTCCCGGGACCCTTCTTACGATTAATGACATCATCGATAAAGGATTTGAGGGCCAGCATTTCCTCATCGGGTTCGGAGAACACTTACGTAATTTGCTGGTTTGCAAAGATATATCCACCGCAAAACTGCTCGAAACGGCCCCTTCCATCCGGGATCATTATGTCGAACAATCATCACGATGTTCGGTGGGTTTTTTATTAAAAATACTGGATATAAACAACCGCTGTGATTTGAATTACAAGATAAGCAACAGCAAAAGGCTTCATCTTGAACTCTCGTTAATGCAGATGTGTGCCATCATTTTATCCCCTGATGCCAATCCGACATCTGCTCCAAAAACGGCGATTCCTCCTGCATCGGTGACTGCCAGTCAATCGACCGGCAGTCCGAAAATTGTCATGGGGACCCAGCAGCCATTGCCTGTTCAGGAACAATCAACTTCTGAAAACAAAGGATCGGTGGCAACCGAAACATATGCTGGTCATGCCAATCCTTCAAATGCGCACATACCTGCCGAAAAAAAACCGGTAGAAACTTTTAAAATGCGCGATATCCAAAATGATTTTACCAGTTCGACCTCGATTAAAAAGCCTCAACCCAAATCAGGGCTGAGTTCATCCACATCTGAGGAGGAACTGGCCCGTTATGAAACAGCAACACCTTTTACCCAGGCCCAGCTAATCCTTTGCTGGGATGAATTTTCCGACAAGCTCAAGAATGAGTCCCCCCATCTTTATTCAACATTAAAAAGCGCTAAACCGCTTCTTCAGTCCAACTGGATCATCGAATTCTCGCTCTCAAATAAGGTTTTGGAAGATGAGCTGAATTTAAAAAAGACCGAAATGCTGGAATTTCTGCGTTCCCAGCTGAATAATTATAAAATCAACCTGAAAACCATCATTGCTGAAAACCTTCAGACAATGAAACCCTACACGGATAAAGAGAAATTTGATATGCTGGCAGAGAAAAATCCTGCTTTACGTACCCTGAGGGAAGAGCTGGACCTGGAAATTGAGTACTGAAAATATGAGCGTTTATTGTATTGGGGAGACCGTTTTAGATATCATCTTCAGGGAAGGAACACCCGTTGCCGCAAAGCCTGGCGGATCTATGTTAAATTCGGCGGTATCGCTGGGCCGCGCAGGAGTTCCGGTAAATTTTATCAGTGATTTTTCCAGGGACCAAACCGGTGATATCATCGACAGTTTTCTTGTTCAGAACATGGTCGGGACACAATTCATCGATCGATACAACGACGGCAAAACCACGTTGGCATTGGCTTTCCTTGATCAAAAACAAGATGCGGAATATTCGTTTTACAAAATATTTCCAAAAAAACGACTGAATATCTCCATGCCAGTTACGAAAAAGGGTGATTTCATTCTCTTCGGCTCGTCATATGCACTGATAGGGACCTTTCGTAAAAAACTGACTGATTATATTTCAAAAGCCAGGTCAGATGGTGCATTCATCCTGTATGATCCGAACTTCAGAAAATTACATCTTGCTGAATTAAAAAAAGTCAAACCCTGGATCATCGAAAACATTGGACTGTCAAGTATGGTGAGGGGGTCTGATGAAGACTTCCTCCATATATTCGGAGTTAAGGATGCCAGGAGCGCCTTCGATTGTGTGGCTGAAGCCGGATGCCCCATCCTGATTTACACGAGGAATAAGGAGAAGGTTGAGGTGGTAACAAAAGATTTTACCAAAGCATACAGCGTAAAACCAATAGTTCCGGTGAGTACCATCGGAGCGGGAGATGCATTTAATGCAGGAATTATTTTTGCTTTGACCAGCCTTTTCAGTAAAGGGGGTTCCATCCGCTGGCCTATGAGCGAAACCCTGACAAAGCAACAATGGGAATATCTCATCAAAACAGGCATCAGCTTTTCTTCAAATGTATGTCAAAGCCTTGACA
>Ga0247841_10002988_pt1 | contig 32256 bp, 26 predicted proteins | sample LaCruzMarch2015__2_FD_192410 | JGI IMG/M metagenome (GOLD analysis project Ga0247841, IMG submission 192410) | Freshwater microbial communities from meromictic Lake La Cruz, Castile-La Mancha, Spain - LaCruzMarch2015_18m | ecosystem: Environmental > Aquatic > Freshwater > Lake | place: Spain...
CCTGTTATCCCTAGAGTAGCTTTTGTCCGATAATCTCCGGCCGCATCTAATGCGAGCCGTCGGTTCACTTTGCTCTGCTTTCGCACCTGTTTGATAAGTACATCTCACAGTCAAGCCAGCTTATGCCAATGCACTATCGCCACGGTTTCCATTCGCGGCTAGCTGACCTTAATAGGCTCCTCCGTTACTTTTTGGGAGGATAGCGCCCCACTAAAACTGCCCACCAGATACTGTCACCATGCGTTTTTTCCGCACAGGTTAGAATATATATTTTTAAAGAATGGTATTTCACTTTTGGATCCATGCCCCCCGAAAGAAACACTTCAAATCCTCCCATCTACGCTACGCATCAAAAACATATACTCAATATCAAGTTACAGTAAAGCTTCTAGGGTCTTTTCGTCTATCTGCAGGTAACCGGCATCTTCACCGGTATTGTATTTTCACCAAGCGATTCTCCGAGACAGTTGCCCAGACATTACACTATTCAACGCGTCGGAACTTACCCGACAAGGAATTTCGCTCAACTATCCCTCAAAGTTGGACTCTGTCTTCACCCTCTTTTAACAGTTCGGGTGCATAGTGTTGGTCTCTCGTTAACTATGATTGGACTAATTACTTATTACTAAATAATTAGGTAGCTTTTTAATGTGTAATATAATTTAGTTTATCAAGGCGCATAATTTATAACCGTCCTAGTCCTAGAGAACTCTTTTTAAAAGTTCTCTACCTTAGGACCGTTATAGTTACGGCCGACATTCACCAGGGCTTACACCGTGCAGCCCCACTCCGCACTTTGGTTACAAAGCGCTTCGAAGGGGCAAGCAATACATATTATGTAAAACTTGTCCCGTGGAGCATTTTGTACTCAAAGTGCGAAATGGGACCAACGATGGTTGACCTTCTGGCATTGGTCAAGTGTCACCCCCTATACATCCTCTTGCGAGTTCGCAGGGAGCTGTGTTTTTGATAAACAGTTGCCAGGCAGACTTTAGCTGCGGCCCCTCCTTTAACAGAAGGGCAAGCCATATTCCGAAGTTACGGCTGCTTTTTTGCCGAGTTCCTTGGAGAACTCTCACTTGTTCGCCTTACTCTTCTCGAGCTGACTACCTGTGTCGGTTTGCGGTACGGATCTTATGTATATAAGTTTAGAGACTTTTCTTGGAGGCCTGCTGTGCTTCATTCCCTGAGGCGAACCCCAGAGTGCTACCTACTTCTTAGATTCATCATTAAAGATAGATCTCCGCATTTTACAGGAAATCATCTTGAAAGCATGTACGCAAATCCAATAATGCGCGAAGCATACTAGACCCCGTCATCCCGTCACTATACATAAAAGTCATGGAATATTAACCATGTGTCCATCGGGTGCGGCTCTCGCCATTCCCTTAGGCCCGACTAACCCTTGGCTGATTGACATCGCCAAGGAAACCTTAGTCTTTCGGCGTGCAGGGTTCTCACCTGCATTGCGGTTACTTGTGCCAACATTCTTACTTCAACACGCTCCACGGTGGCTCACGCCTTCCGCTTCATTGCAGAGTTGAATACTCTCCTACCAGTATATTATTCCGAAGAAAAATATAATCCTCAGTTTCGGTACTATGTTTAACCCCGATCATCTGCGGCGCGAAATCTCTCAGTGAGTGAGCTGTTACGCTTTCTTTAAATGATGGCTGCTTCTAAGCCAACATCCTCACTGTCAGAGAAAAATCACCACCTTTAGTGTACTGAACATAGATTTAGGGACCTTAAATTGAGATCCGGGCTGTTTCCCTTTTGACCAATGGAGCTTAGCCCCCACAGTCTAACTGCCAGATAATTGACTTCAGGTATTCGGAGTTTGATAGGTCTCACGATGTTTCCACCTGTTGAGACCTTCCAGTGCTCTACCCCCTAAAGGTACATCTGACGCTAGCCCAAAAGCTATTTCGGAGAGAACCAGCTATTACCAGGCTCGGTTAGCTTTTCACTTCTTATCACAAATCATCACAGAGAATTGCACGACTCTTGTGTGCGGACCTCCCTCCATCTTTCGACAGAGTTCATCCTGTTCATGATAAGCTCGCTCTGGTTTCGGGTCTGATACATACTACATACGCGCTATTCACACTCGGTTTCCCTATGGCTCCACCCTTAAAGGGCTTAGCCGGCAGTATTTATCAACTCGTTGGCTCATTCTTCAATAGGCACGCGGTGACGGACTGCACTCCACAGACAAATTTAAAAATTAAATCTCAAAGTTAAAAATTATTGAATTAAATCCAAATCAGATTCTTTTCAGAAATTTTACATTTTGATATTTACATTTTACATTTGCACGCAAAGTGCAGCCCGCTCCCACTCTTTGTAAGTATACGGTTTCAGGTCTATTTCACTGCCCTTACCGGGCTGCTTTTCACCTTTCCCTCACGGTACTAGTTCACTATCGGTCTCTAAAAATATTTAGCCTTACCGGTTAGTTCCGGCAAATTCCCTCAAGCCATTCGTGTCCTGAGGTACTCAAGTTTGACAACAAAGAAGATGTTACTGTTTTCATGTACGGGACTATTACCCACTTGGGTTCTGCTTCCCAGCAGATTCCATTAACAGAACATTTTATAACTTCTCTCATATAAATACGAAGTTGTCATCTTATAACCCCAATCACAAACTCTGCACACAATTTTTTCTGTGCACAGTTTGTGATTGGTTTGGGCTGTTTCGTTTTCGCTCGCCACTACTTACGAAATATTGTCCTTGCGGACTTTGTTTTTTATTCCTCCTGGTACTGAAATGTTTTACTTCCCAGGGTCTGCATCAAACATCAAGTGTTTGATTGTCATCGAAATGACAGGGTTACCCCATTCGGAGATCTCCGGATCAAAGGTTGCTAGGCACCTCCCCGAAGCTTATCGCAGCTACGCTACGTCCTTCATCGCTTTTTAGAGCCAAGGCATCCACCATATACTCTTAAATTTCCTATTAGGAAATTTAAAAACCACAATCTTTTTTACATAATCGAATTCAAATTTTTACATCTGTCTTCGCTATGTGAAAATACTTTGTCATAAATTTTAATTAAAAAATTTATAACTAATCTTAATCCGTTGCATAAAATCAATTCGCACGCGGGCGAATAAACTATACAACGGTTTTTAACTTTTATTTTACCTTGTCTACCTACAACACTATAAAAGACCCAATGTTAAATTGGTGTGCTGCGGTAGGATTTAATTATCAAACATCAATCTTTCTGAAAACAAAAACCACTCTTTCGAGCGGGTTTCAGGGCAACATCTAAAAGATGTGGCTATGAATTCCGCTGTTTTAAATTGGTTTTCTTAAACATATCTGTGTAGCGACTAGTATATATAAAAGAAAATAAAATGCAAGTAAAATAAGGAGTATAACGACTATATTTTACTATGTCCCGTACCATTTTCACAAACCATCCTTTATTATCAACATATTTTTACACGACAATTATATTCAGATTATAATGCTTTCCTCCTAAAAAATGGTGTTGGGACAAGTTTGAGAGCGTTATTATTGAAAAATTCTACCCATTAAAAATAGCCCTATTCCTAGAGCCATTTTTAAATCTAAATTTAAAGATAATTATTTAGAAACTTCGTCCTTTACCTTCTCAATATATTTTGCGGCTGCGTGCTGTCCACCAATACCAAAGGATAGACCTAGGGCGAGTGAGATAGCGGCGATCATACCGATAAACAATGGGTAAATAAAGTTATTTAGAATTTGCAATTGTGTCAAAGCGGCGATGAAAGCAAAAATCCAAATAGCCCACTTGGAGATAACTCCGAGCATATTTGCTGATGAAATTTCTGCTGCCTTTGCGCTACTAACAACTACCTTTTCTACTGCTTGTGCAATCACGATTGAAACCAAAAGAATAAGAGAAGCGATGATTACATTTGGCAAATAGTTTAAGACAACTTTGCCCAAGTATTCAGTAACAGTTGTAAGGCCAAGGATTTCCAAAGAAGCGACCAATGAAACAACTATAAAGAACCACTTTACCAAACCACCAAGGAAAGCACCTGAATCTAGAGGAAAGCCGGCTCGTTCAGTTACCTGATCAAAACCTGCACCCTGAAGAGCGACGTCTAACTTGATAGTCTTTACAATACGAGCAACTAATCTACCAAGAATAACAGCGATCAACCAGCCTACTAAAAACAAAACTACAGCTGCCAAGAAACTAGGGACAAAGCTAGCGACTCCTAACCAAATATCTTGGAATGAAGCTCGGATAACATCTCCCCAGGAATATATATTTTGCATGTTAAATTATTTTTTTGATCTCTTTTATCAAAAGAGAAATTAAATTATTAATACTAAATGATAATTGAATTAAGGAAATTTTTACCTCGACCCTTTCCTTCTACTCCTCTATTATACCATTAAATAGTTTTTTGATTCAAGCTCGAAAAACCTTATGATAGCTTAATATTTAGCTTGTCTAATAGCTTTTGATGAGGAAAATCCAAAATATCGCGAATTAGTTTGTCATACATACCAAGGCGATAATGAAAATCCGCTGTCTCAAATGAGGCAAAAACAAGCTCCTTCCCTATCTCCGCTTCCATTGTTTTCACGATACGATCAATCGCTCCGCGTTTTAGATTGTCTCCAACTATCAGCAAATCCACTCGACTATCAGTGTTCTGAATAAAGACACCGGAGATGATAACCATTTTGAGACGACCCACATTGGAAAGTCTTTTTAATATTTCTTCTTTTCTTAAAGGTCGAGTATTTATCAAAAGATTTTGCATCGGTAATAAATATTCAAAACTTGGGTCAAGATACCAACAAGCGACTTTCTTTTTTACCTCCAAAACTTTCCCGCGCTTTTTAGTCTTAACCAACTGAACAGATTTTTTCTCTTTGATCATCCCTGCTTTCTTCAAAACATCCAATTCAAATCGAGCAATCTTTGGAGATATCTTGGCCTTGTCAATAATTTGTTCCAGTGAAAAAAGTAATTCTGGATTAAATAAAAATAGACGCATAGCTTTTACACGCTCGTCTCCACTAAATAATTTACTTAAAGTTTCCATAAAAGCTATCATAATACAAAAAAGACTCGCCTGCAAAGCAGACAAGTCCTTTTTTGTATTCTATATTTAGAACTTATTATTTTAGAGTTACTTTACCGCCAGCCTCCTCGATTTTCTTCTTTACGGCTTCAGCTTCCTCCTTCTTCATTCCTTCCTTCATCATGATTGGAGCGCCATCTACCATATCCTTAGCCTCCTTTAGACCAAGACCGAGAACCTCCTTAACAACCTTGATAACGGCAATCTTCTGAGCACCACCATCAGTCAACTCAACGTTGAATGAAGACTTCTCCTCGCCAGCTTCTACAGCGGCAGCAGGACCAGCAACCGCAACAGCAGCCGCTGAAACTCCGAATTTCTTTTCAAATAATTTTACCAACTCGTTCAAATCAAGGACGGACATCTTTTCGATGCTCTCGACTATATCTTTAAACTTTGCTGGAATTTCTATCTTTGTATCTTCCATTTTATTTAATAATTAATTAATAATTTAAACTGTCTTTTTCTTAGCAATCGCATCAAGGGCCATAACCATTCCTTGAATTGGTGAATTGATAACATTTACAAACTGAGCATACAAAGTCTGTTGTGAAGGAATGAGGGCAACCGCCATCATCTCTTCTTTGCTCATGTATTTACCATCAAAAATACCTCCAACAATCGATAGATTATCCTTGAATTTCTTTTGGAAAACAAAGACTTCTCTCGCTGGAGCAACCAAATCGGCGCTATAAGCCATAGCTGTCTCTCCTACTATTGTAGGCATAACACCTTCGATTTTTGCTTCGTCAAAAGCTCTTTTAGCAAGAGTTTTTTTGGCGACCAAATAACCTACTTGTGACTCGCGCAATTTTCTTCTCATTTCAATAGTGTTCTTCACATTGAAGCCTTTGAAATTAAAAAAGACGACTGACTTTGAATCTTTCAGGAGGTTTGATACATCCTGAATAATTTCTTTCTTTTTACCTTTTGATATTGGCATGATAATTAAGTTTTAGCTGATAGGTTTCAGGTTTAAAATAAAACCAAAATAAATCCTACCAGAAAAATAAACGACCTTTATAAAAGCCGTTTGCATTAGAGTATGAAAATACCTATTGGTATTTTCAACCTCGGCAGATTAGTCTTGCGACTGATTAAAGCTTGTGCTTTCTGCTGTCTTGGGCTTATGAAGGATAGTATACTTATTTTTCCCCGACCGTCAACCTCCTTTCTCAACCTTTCACACCGCCAAAAAGTATCAAGGGTTCACCTTGATACTTTTTGCCAAGATGGAACCTTGGCAGAGACCCCCGTCTCCCCACACACCCTCCTCCATTCCAAAACCCGTCAAGGGTTCACCTTGACGGGTTTGCTAGGTGCTTAACATTGGTAATATCTACATCAGTTCTGGTGGGTAAGTAGCGTGATTAGGAGAGTTGGGCGTACCTCTAATATAAGCGCCATTAGCATCCAATCCAGTGCAGTGATAATCAGGATTAGTCATCCAATTACTAGAAACAAAACCATCATTATCAGCCGATTTTCTTTCCATACTTCCCTTGTTAGTGTTATTTCCAGCTGCCCAACCACTTATAATATCTGGGGTTTGGTCAATTGTAGTAGAACCAAAATAAAGAGTTAATTTCTCCCCCTCATTCGATAAAGCTCCAGTATATATTTGGTTTTCGTTGACATCACTTATCGTTGTGCTAGACGTTCTCTCCAAGAGATAAAAACCTTCAGCTTCAATTTGATTTTCTAAGGTAATATTTAGGTCTTCATCTTCTGTTTTAAGCGTCCAATTTTCTAAATTTATATCATAAGGAGTTGAGTTGTATAACTCTATCCATTCATCATTAGCTGAAGCATTAGTCCCCATCCAAGCCACTTCATTTATTACCACAGCATGAATATATACTTCCACTGTTTGGCTAATATGCTCTGACTCTTCACTTAAATTATTAACAGCAAAAACTTCAATAATATTTTCTCCATAATCTTCTAAAGTCAGGACACTTGAGGTCGCAGTCGTCGTAGAAACAACATCATTTATGATAACGGTAAAATATGCCAGATTATTTGAATTAGTGCTCCATGACATCTCAAGCTCTGTTGAAGTAATAAGACAAATATCTTCAACTAATGAACTCTCACATTGCAGAGGTTCGGGTACAGAAATATCCAAAACATCTTCTTCTATATTTTCTACAAAAACCATCGCCTCCGTTGGTTCTGATTTAGTGTAGTTAATAACTGATGTAATATTTGTACTACTTACAAAAGTGCTGGTGGAAAGATGTTCACTATCTGGCTCGGCATAAAAACTCAAGGTCGTGGTGCCTTGGGAAAAGTCCTCAATCGCTATAGACCAATTACCTTCGGCGTCGGTAGAAGTAGAGGTCGAGGCTAAATCATTGGTAATAATAAAATTTGTGGTACTGGTACCAGAAAAAAGTATTGTGGTAGTTGGAGTAGTGTTGGTGATATCTACTGCCGAAAGAATTGTTGGAGAAGATACTTTCTCGTAAGTATTTGTAGTCGTGGCAATAGGGTCATCAGAATCCTCCTCCGAATCGTCAATAATGTCGTCATCGCTACCACCACTATGGTGGCGAATTTTCTTAATCACTTCATTTGAATCACCTGGCTCTTCTGTTGTAACAATCGGCATGTTTTCAGAATCTAAATTTACAATAGGAGTGGTATCATTTTCGATTGGAATATTATAAGCAATTACCGGACTCATCAAGCTCGAGATATTGGTCTTGTTTTCCTTAACATACAAAATAACTTTTTGACCAGTTGAGACGGCCACTTTTTTTACAGTCTGAATCCCCTGTTCAACTTTTTGCGAACCAATAGTCGCTAGCTCACTTGAAGTAAAACCGACTAAACCAGAAATATTTTTTGTTGAATTAATAACCAGCGATGTACCACCATAGACCACCGAACTTAAGTGACTTGCTGCACCAGAAATAGAATTTCCGATAGCAGAAACAGTGCCGGTCACGGCATAACTGACTTTATACCAAGCATTACTAAGAAAATTTCCTTCGGTTATTTTTTTATTTTTCTCCGTTTCATATTTAGTAATTTCTTCCTGCTTCTTCCTTTCTTTTTCCAAATATACGGTTCTAGCATTTTCTGCCTCAGTAAAGAATAACTCAATAATCCCCGCTCCAGATAAAATCGCTTGTTTTGATAAACGATCAAAATATTCTTCGAGGACAGATAAATTATTATATGCATCTATATAAATTAAAGCATTTATTTCTTTATTATTTTCAATTTTTTTTGAAACAAAAATCTTGTGTTCATCATAGAAATAACTATCCTCACTATAAGCGTACCCGTTCATCTTTTTAATTACTTTTGGATACAAATAAACGCTATCCTCAAGAGTGTCGGGACTGACATAGTTATTATTAGAATAAAAAGCTAAACTACTAAAATAATCGGTTATTGAACCAATATCTTTTACCTTAAGCCCTTGTTTAAAATACGTCTGAGCAACACCAGCCAAAGCATCTCTATCTTTATGTTCTTCGGCCCAATTTTCATATAGGCTTTCTCCGGTAAAGGCTCCGCTAGAGCCATCACCGATATGAGCGTCATTTCTAGTATGATCTGGTACCGTCATGTCCTCAGCTAGGTGTAAAATATGCCCCAATCCTATCAGGGCTCCTGTCCTATCCCCTTCGGCGTATTTAGCAATACTTTTAGGCCAATTAAAATCGTTTGTGGTGTTTGGGCCGGTAACCCAATCAATGGCGGTTTGATAATTATTAATTCCTATATCTCTTACTGGATCGTAAAAATGATTCAAGACCCTTATGACAGGATAGTCCTCATCAATCGCCCCTCGAATAATAGATTCTTTTTCTGAATCACTAAGTTTTGAATGATTATTTAAATTATAAAATTCCACCACCTGTTCTGTAAGACCAGAGTGGGTAGTATCTGGATCGTAAGCAAAAGATATTTGAGGTAAAATTATGCAGATTAAAAAAGATATGAATATTTTATTCATCTTTTTTATTGGATTATTTTCCAAACTTTAGTATAAGGATTTAATCTAAATGCCTTGCTGAAACTTTCTTCTGAACCAGCCGGGACTAACCACACATATTCAGTTGCGCCCGAAACCATAGTACTAGTAGAATTATCTTCAGTAAAATATTTATAAGTGATTACGTATTCATTATCATTAATAAATTTTCTATATCCCAAATCTAAAATTAAATTTAAATTTTTTATACTTAAATCGATTAACTTATCATCTAAATCTTTCTTTAGTGCACCCAATTTCTTCTCTCGTAGACTCGCATTTTCCAACGAAATCTCATAATACTTACTAGCCAACTCAATATCGCCTGCTTTTAAGGCTTGAATGTATAAATCTAAAGTTTCCTCAGGGGTTTTACCACCGTAAGTATCATTTTTCTGCATTTCCAAAATTTCGGCTTTCTCTTTTTCATATTTAGCCATCATTTTTTCATATCTTTGAGTTTCAAAATAATTTTCTATTTGCAATCTATACGTACCCAAAATATACAAAATAGTCAGCATTACAAAAATCACACCTACTACCCACAACCCAATTTTTAAAACTTTATTTTTCATTCTCTTATATATTATCACTAATTATTAAAATCTTCTTTTACTATTTATAAAAAGTCTCCCTAATTGTCCTAATCGGATGAAACAATTTACCCCAAAAACCCACCGTGGTAGTTTCAGCGGCCTCCGAACCAGAATTCGATGTACTTACATCTTCATCAGATTGGATATCTGAATCAGTGTTATTAACACTCAAAACTGAAGCGGTTAGAGGTATTTCTGCCTGATTTTCTACTTCCTGAGAATCACTAATATTTGGCAAATAATTTACATTCGCTACAGAAGCCTCGATTTTTGGCGCCAGAGACAACACCACCCCAGACTGATTAACTTTTTTATATTGAGATACAAATCGCTCAAGATCTGCAATACTAATAACCTTATTTTCACTTTCAGAATATACATCTAAATTAACTTGCGCCACCCCAGCCCCAGAAGCATCAACCAAAATAATATCACTTTCGACTGTTGAAATTTTTAAATATTCTGTAGGGAGCATCACATTTTTCCCAGCAGAAATTATAGTGTCTACGGGAAAAGTGTATGATTGAGTTTCTGATAAAATTCTCCATTTATATAAATTAATTTCATTTTTACCCTTATTATAAATTTCTATTGCCCCATCAATTTTTTTAGATATTGATACCTTTGGCAAAATTACCTTAATACTAGTTCTAGAAACCGAATGTCTGTCGCCGCAACTGCCATTTAAAACTACATTATAATCACCTATATATTTATACAAATGTTCAACTTTTTCTCCTGTATACGAAGTCCCATCACCAAAAGACCAGATATAACTACAACCAGTGCTTTCTAAATCTTTTGAAATTTTACGTTTAACAACAAAGCTTACTGGTGAATTGATATAGGAGAGTCTATCGCGCCCAGCTGAAACTTCAAAAATATTTGTTGGCTCGGCATAGTTACTCAAACTTTCTTGAATATAATGAGTAGAAATTGTTCCGGAAGAATTACCACTGGAAGTATTTATACTTGAACCACCACTATTAGAATCCGTTACTGTATCGGAAGTATTGGAGTCCGTCGTGGTGATAGGAGCATCAGTGACTGTTTCCTCCCCAACGTCACTAGTAGACCCAACTGTAATATTTTGTGTTGTCGTCCAACTTTTTCCAGTTATTCTGGTGGTAAGTTTGGCAGTAATAACAAATGTTCCAATGGAACTGTCTTTATAATAAAATTTTCGATTAGCCCAGGTTTTATTCATCGTAAAAGTTGTGGCTGGAGTCCAAGAAGTAGCACTTGAAGAAAATTGTCCAGTGGCTGAACTAGAAGTTAAGTACAAATCACCAGTTTCATCAAGGGATTCTGCTGTATCACCAGAATTCTGAGTTTGAATACTGATATCACCCGAAACTACCCCCGTTACAATAGATTGTGAGTCTGTCGTGAAAATAATTTTTGTAATGTTTGCTACAGCTCCAAAAACCACAGTATTATTTGCAAAAATAGACATAAAAAATATCGCCACACAGGCGAATAAGGACACAAAAACCTTTGTTATTTTATTCATCTGCCACCATATTAACAATAAACCCTTATTTTACCTAACATTCACTCTTACAAAATCTGTGGATAACTTTCAAAAAGTATCAAGGTGAACCCTTGATACTTTTATAAATAACCTATTTTTTAAACACAATCCAATCAAATATTTCTTTATTAAAATCTTCAACTTCCTCAAAATACTCCGGGAAAGGTTCTTTATTCAAAATAAAGCGATACCCCCTATTATCATTCAAATAATCTAAATAGCTGGAGTAATAATAAGACTTAAGAAAATCTATAGCTTTTGCACTATCCTTTATTCCCCTTTCCTTCCAGTCTGACTGAAATAATTTTATTGGGTTCAAATGAATATAAGAAAACAAATATTTCAAATAATTGTCATCACCTACATGTTCTGCTTTAAATGATCCCTGTAATAGCGAACCAATCCGGTCATATCTTTTATTAAAATACATTGAATAACCTGTAGCTAATTTTAATAAAAATTTTGAAATACCTCCATTTTCTTTTTCTTTAATTAAAATATGGAAGTGATTTGGCATCAAACACCAAGCCCCAATATCAACCAGGGTTTCCCCCTTCTCATTCATTTTCTTTAAACTTTGCCCGTGGAATATTTTAAGGTCTTTCTTGATCGACTGAATATGTACCGGTTCCACACTATTGGCATAATATAGCAATAAAATAAAACGGTTATAATCCGCCTTGTCCTTAAAGATTTTCTGTTTTTCATTTCCCCGATTGTAAATATGATAACACTCACCTGGAGCAAAATTTAAATTTCTCTGCATTAACGCATAATATCACAACTGGTGAATTAACAAAAAAGTATCAAGGTGAACCCTTGATACTTTTAGAGGAAAATTATGATTTAATCGAGAAAAGTGAAGTCGGCGGCATTTAGGTTTGAAGCGGTGTTAGAGTTAAAATTTGTACTATGGTTAGAATTGGTGTTAGATTTGGTTTTAAGTGCACTATCATAATCAGTGGAATCATCCCCTGTTAAAACTTCTGTATCTTCTTTGGGTTGATCAGAGATTTTAGTAGATATTCGAACATACAAAATAAACAACGTTGAAGAAATTATTAATAAGATAATAATAAAAAAATACTTGTCCATAGATTTATTATACCATCATATAAAATTAAAATTCCGCCAAGGTTCCACCTTGGCGGGCGCAAAACCCCAAAAGTATCAAGGGTTCACCTTGATACTTTTGGGGTTATACCCCTTTTTTGGCATGGCGATATAGAAGATAGATGACCAAAAACCACCCCCACCTTTTGGGCGAGGGTGGTTTAAGTAAAATTTACTTAGATACTTCAGACTACCAAGCAATGCTGTTTATCAGAGCCTCTTTTTCTGGAGAAACAAGACCGAGCTGAATGAGAAGTTTTACAAAGGTTGAAATACTCATACCTTTACTTTCATTTAACTTTGCTCTGGTAACTGGACCTACATAACCAACAGCTGGAGAAATATTGTTTGCTAATTGATATTTGATTACCGCCGCCTTGGTCAATGGACCAAAATTACCCATTGAAACTCCGACTGGCATTACCAAGTAACCTGCTGAGACGAGGGCCTTTTGTAATTCAACAACGTCGGCTCCTTTTGAACCCAATTCCAAATTAGTTACAAATTTAAAATTAGTTGAAGCAACACCAGCTGTTACCTGAGCGACAGTAGGAACAACCGCTACAATAACTGGGGCTGAACCGCTGATATGACCACTACTACTCTCTGTCTGGGTGTAGGAAGCAAAAGTAGTAAAGTGTTTTGTCCAAATAACTAAATCTCCACTCACATCTATTTTACATTCGGCACCAGCGGCTAATGCGTCACCAGTCGCCTGATTGTCAGCAGCACAGACTGCAGTTATTTCAGTAAAGGTTGCTCCAGCATCTCTGGTATAACCCACTCTCTTCCCCGCCTGATCAGGAATAAGGATTCTTACTCCCTTATCAAAAGTTAATTCCACACCAGAGAAACCTAGCTCGATAGCACTGCTGACAGTTTTTGTATAACCAGAAGTGGTTGGCAAAGTAACTGTAGTAACTGTTGGAGCGGACATAACTCCATCCCAAGTCGTACTTGCACTAGTAACTAAAGTTGAAGCTGGAATAACCACCTCCGCACCACTAGCATTGTTGGCGGTTATATTGATTGCCGGAATCGTTCCCGTTCCCATCGCACCAATAAAGGCACTGACATCGATTGTCGGATTTGTTACCCCACTATTGATTGTCAAAGTTGTCGTAGCAGCTGGGTCGGTAATAACAACCTCGGGAGTAGTGGTGCTGATAGTTGCGGCACCAGTACCGTCTGGAGCAGTTTGGGTTGCTTCTAGAACCTGAACGGTCACTACATAAGCTTGAGTACTAGCATTACCAGCGGTAACGGTAAAGGTGGTGGTTGAAGTAAAGTTGGTCGATGTTCCGCTCACAGGACTGACAGAAGCTCCGGTGATTGTAATTGTCGGAACCAGGGCGGTTACATTTGTACCGTTTGGCATGACCACTGTAATTGTGTGATCGGTCTCACTAATAGTTGTGGAACCAACTTGGTTAGTGATTGTAAAACTAGTGATGGCTTTGGCTGAGTTAAGAGAAGCTAGAACAGTTATATTAAAGACGGTCGTGGTTGATGTAAGATTTTTTGTAATTGTAGCAGTTAAAGTTGTTGTCGCATCGGCACTTCCAAAAGCTGGTCGGTTTACTGTCTGACCGTTATTTGAAATAATTGTAGTGGAAGCGGAAGCCCAAGTAATAACTGATGAACTAGCGGTTCCAGTTGCTGGCAAAGCCGCAAGAGCTACTGTGGTACTTGCTAAACTAGCGTTTGCGCCTTTGATAGCCGCTTCGGTCAAAGTATCTCTATCAGCAATGACGGCCGCCATATCAGCCGCTTCATCAACTACTGTAAATGAAGAGACAGCGAGAGTGCTAGAAGCACCAGCGCCATCAATAACTTTTACGGTACAATTTGCGTAAGCAGCTGGAGTTAAAGGTCCAAATTGAATAGTATTATTTCCAACCGTTGTCGAAGCGGCTGCCATCGTACAATCTCCACCATAAACAGCTGTCCCCGCGACATTTGAACTAAAAGTATAATAAGGGCTGGTAGAAGCAGTGAGAGTAGCAATAGGAGTTACTTCAGCTAATTCAGGATTGAAACCAAAACCGGTAAAGTGATCGGTGGTAAAAGTAAATGTTCCCCCATTATTTGTACTTGTAGAGACTAGAGAAAGACTTGGATAACTACCAGATGAAGTGGCGATTTCCAATCCGTCATCATCTTCAACTGTAAGGTCAGAAATATCTAGGTCACTCACATCATACCAAAGATCATTTACGTGATAAATAGAAATCGTTGCGCCCGCATCTTTCAAAGCTGTTGCTGTACGTGCATCAAAACTTAAACTACCAGCAGCTGCTTCCATCTCGGTGCCAAGATTTTGAAGAATATCTGTCGTTGACGCATTTGTTAGGTTTAATGAAGAAGTAAAAGTTATTCTACCTACAGCATCGCTACCAACATATTTTTCAAAGTATAAACCTGTAGCTGCCGAGGTGTCTGGGATACTACCGCTACCTAGGTTTGTAGCAAGATTAGCGCTATTTAAATCAGTAATGATACTAGCAACAGTTGGAGCTGGTCCTTCGTTGTACCAGCCTTTAGTGATGGTTGTGGTAGCACTCCAAGTTGTCCCGCCAGTTAAAACACCAGATTCACCCGCTCCAGGAAATGCCTCTAAAACTGGTTCCCCTCCCAATGGTGTACTACTTCCATATGACATAGAATATATTGTTGCACCATCATTTTTAAGAGTAAGAAGAGTTTGATATGTGGTTGTCGCTAAAGCACTAGGAGCAAAGGTGAGCAAACCATGAGCAGGGAGTAAACCACTAAGAGTGGTTGTCGCGACACCAGCTGGTCCTGCTTCTGTCCTCACAAGATCCCAAGTTGAGGAAGTTAAATTAATATCACCGGCCGTTGTGTTCATTATTTCAACCCACTGAGTCCCATCAAGTTTAATTTCATTGATTAAAACCGAAGCCAATTGGGCATGGGCAACAGGAATAGAGAAACCAACAAAAATAAATGTCGCTACGAATAACAAACCGACAAATGATAGAATTTTTTTCATTTTTATAAAAATAAAACTAATAAATTAATTCACCCGAACAAATTTTTATATTACCTTTTAAAAAGTACTAATATATTTTGGCCGAATGAAACCTAATAAAATTACCTATTTAATTTTTTAAAAAACTTGAACGGGTAAATAAAATACATTGCTTTTTCAAGCAGAATATTACCCATAATTATATCACCTAATAAATATTACGACCACAAGCATCCTATCCCCAACCCCAAAATAACCTGCCAAGGTTCCACCTTGGCAGGCGCAAACCCCCAAAAGTATCAAGGTTCCACCTTGATACTTTTGGGGGTTTTGGGAGTATCTCCCCTCTAGGACGGTGCCGAACTGAGTAAGGACAATGACCTTTGTAAGAGATTAACCGATAAATCAGATCATATTATGGACTTGACTGCAAGGTTATCTGTGATATACTGTTTGGACAAGTTGGGGTAACCCATTCAAGGGCCGTCGCAAGACGGCCTTTGGTATTTATACCTATGTCTTCATTATCAAGGCACAATATGACTTCTTAATATCCTAGCTTTCAAAGGCTAGTCCATGGACTTGACAGTAATGATATCTTTGCTAAAATAGTACTGTCATTAGAAAAGGTCGCGCTTCGCGGCCTTTTCCTTTGTCTATTTTTTCTCTATTTTCTTTTTTAAATTATCTATATTAAGAAAATCCACAGGCTTACCAATTTCATCCATCATCTTTCTTAATTTAGTAGAAAACCTAGAAGTGAAATATTTAGGACCACTGACTATTTTTTTGGCGCTAGAAACAATGTGGACAAAGGAACCTTTTTGGACTAACTTGCGAATCAAATATTCAAAATCACCATCACCAGAAAAAATATAGAATTCGGTATTACTATCCGCATATTCCATCGCATCAACCGTCAAATCAACATCACAATTTGATTTGCGATTATAGCCCATATCTACAGTTTCTACTGATTCATTACCACACTTCAAACATTTAACCTTTAAAGTCCTATCCTTATTTTTATAAGCAAATACCGTCTTTATTCTCATAACGCAACCAGTCTTTTCCAATTCCTGGAATTCATTTACAGTTTCTAGATCCCCACTATCTATTCCGGAATAAAAGAAAACTTTTTCACAACCCCATTCCCCAATTAAAAAACTGTGCATCCTTTTCCAATCAATCAAAAAACCCAATAACTGTTTAGTCGTACTATCTGTATTTTGAACATCTATTAAAGCAATTTTTCTTTTCATAATCACTATTGTAACATATAAATAATATCCACGAAGAGAGGCTGACACACTTACAGCGAGTGAGTTTATTCTAATTCTTCTATACTTTATAATTACTCCGTCCTAGGGCTGGGGGATACTTTTTTGATAATCCCCCTAGAACAAGACCTAATCTTGTTCTAGGGGGATATTATAAAGAGAAGTTTTGCCAAGGTTCCACCTTGGCAAAACATGAGGGAGAGAAATACAAAGGCCTAGCCTTTGAAGGCTAGGCCTTTGTATGGGGGTTAGTAAATATCGTGCCCACCTACGTCTTCTAAAACTACTTCCGACTTAGAAATATACTCAAAAACCACTCTTATCTTATAGTTAACATAGAAACTTGATGATCCTTTTAAAATTCCGTGGAGTTTATGGACTTTAAGTTTTTGATGATTTTTTTTGTCTTTCAATAGCTCAACCTTCTCTTGTATTTCTTCAATCAAAGAATCTTCCAGCTTGGAAACCTTACGAAGAAAATGATGCGAATATTTCACTTTTAGCATCTTATTTCTTCCCTTTATTATTCTCTGCTTTTCTAAACTCTTTAACCAAATCAACTAAATTACCCTCAAGGACCTTACCCTCTTTTATTTCTTGCCTTGACTTTAGAATTGAGTTAAAGGCTTCTTCCTCGGCATATTTTCTTAGAGCCTGACGAATAACCTCAGCTTTAGTTTCTGCTTCACCATTGGCTACCATTTGATTTATAAAATCCACTAAATTTTCGGGTATTGGTACGGATATTGTAGTCATATTTTTTATTTACCCACCTTTCGGAAGGTATATTAGCTTATAATACTATGACATAATACTATCAAATTCTTCGAACAATAGCAATACCCTTCTCGACCATCCCCACCCCCAAAAGTATCAAGGTTCCACCTTGATACTTTTACCCCACCCTACAAAGGCCTAGCCTTCAAAGGCTAGGCCTTTGTAGAGTTCATCTTGATAAGTTACTAGCTATTAGTAAATTTTGGTTAAAAATGATAATATCAGTAGCACCTTATGGAACGAGTAAAAAACTTTTTGTTTAAAAATAGTGGGGTTCGACAGACTATTGTCAAAAATACTTTTTGGATAACCCTGGGCACTACCCTAACCAAAATTATTCGTGTCCTCGTTATAATCTATGTTGCTAGAATCCTAGGGACTGAAGGCTATGGTATTTTTACTTATGTGATGAGCTTGGTAACCATCTTTACCCTCTTTTCGGATATTGGTCTTACAAATATTCTCACGAGAGAGCTCACAAAAAGAACCGAAGAAAAAACAGAATATTTTTCAACAGCCTTAATAATTAAACTATTATTCCTAATTGGAACAGTTATTTTAATTGCCATATTTGCACCCTTGATATCAAAATTTGAAGAAGCAAAACCCCTAATAATGATAGTGGCCATTACAATAGCTTTTGATAGTTTACGAAGCTTTTTCTATTCAATCACTCGATCACAAAACAAAATGGAGATGGAGGCTGGCCTAAATATTATAACTGAAGTTCTCACCACAATAATCGTATTAGTTATTTTCTTTAAATACCCAGACGTCAAATCTTTGGCATATTCTTTTTTGGCCGGCAACACTATCGGCCTAATGATCACACTTCTTTTCCTAAGAAGTTATTTAACGGGGATATTTCAAAATTTTAGAAAATACCTAGTAAAACCAATTATTCAAGCTTCCTGGCCTTTTGCTATCATGGGTATCTTTGGTGTCCTAATGACCAATATCGACTCAGTGATTATTGCTTTTTATACCAATGCCCACGTACTTGGCCTGTATGCTGCCGCCCAAAGACCAATCAGTCTCCTATATATTTTGCCAGGATTTTTAAGTGTCGGTCTTTTCCCGATTATTAGTAAATTTAGTCATAACAAGGAAGAGAAAAAGCTTTCCTCTATAGTTGAAAAGTCTATTCTAATATCACTTGCTATGGCGCTACCGATTACTGTCGGAGGAATAATTATGGCAGAACCATTAATCAATGTGTCCTTTGGTTATGAATTTATCGGAGCAGCTCTCACTTTCCAGATTCTTCTCTTATCGCTACTGATAGTCTTCCCAAGTGCCATGATAAACGATTTGATTTTAGCTGAAGACAAGCAAAAGATTTTTATTCGTTCCAGTTTCTTCGGTGCCGCCACAAACATAATTCTAGATTTAATCTTAATCCCAATATTAGGAATTGCAGGATCAGCTATCGCAACGGTTGCGGCTTTGTTAATGGTAAATACCATCTTATTCGCTGAGATCAAAAAAACCACAAAATTTAACATCCTTAAGGGGATGAGAAAAATGCTCATTGCTACATTGATTATGGCCCTAAGCACCTATGCACTTAAATTAGTATTTGCACCGCTAATACTAATTATAACTGTTTCCGCTCTACTTTATTTTGGTCTTCTCTTTTTTATGAAGGAGCAGATTCTTGAGGATATTAAACTAACTTTTCAAACTAAGAACGAAACGGTTTCTTAAGACTTCTTTTTATTCCCACTGGCATAAGCCAAGCGAGGTAAGATTTTAGAAGATAGATATAACACCATTTTGGATACTGGCCATTGTGCAGGGCATTTGATTTTGCCTTGATAACGAAACCTATTTGCTTACGATTCTTACTACCGGTGATAGAATTTTTTATTTCCCTATATTTGATTAAAACAGAAGGAATATTAGCCAAATCATATTTTTGAGCAAGTCTAAAATAGAGTTCATAGTCCTGAGCAAAACGAAAATTTTCATTGTACGAACCGACAGTAGATAGAGCATCTTTTCGCACCATAATTGACGAATGAAAAAACGGATTATATTTGATTAAGTCCTCTTTTATATCAACTGATTCTGTAGGATATTTTACCGTTCTTAGCACATTGTTCTTATCATCAATAATCTCCGCCCAGGAACCGACTAAAACACAATTCGGATTAGACTCCAAAAAAGCGACTTGTCTTTCCAGGCGTTCAGGATAGCAAAGGTCATCAGCATCAATTCGAGCAATATATTCCCCCTTGGCCATCTCAATCGCTTTATTTAAAGATTTAGTTAAACCAATATTCGAATTATTTTTTATGACGCTTATTCTAGAATCCTTCCTAGCCCAAGAAAAAATCATTTCCAAACTAGAATCGGTCGAAGTATCATCAACAATTAAAAATTCAAAATCAGTAAAAGTCTGCTTCAGAACACTTTCAATACATTGATCTAGAAAACTAGACCCATTATAAACAGACATTATAACTGAAACTTTTGACATTTTATTTCAACTCAAAGAAAGTCTCCCAATAGCCGATTTCCAACTGAGGATGAGCCAGCATTTCTTTGACACTATTTGCACAGACAGTATCTTTACCACGCCAAAAACCCTTTCTTACTTCATAACCATATTTTGCCAAAAAGTCTACGATGTCCTTGCATGAGCTCTTCTTCTTGTGAAGTAAATCAGAGTGAATCTCAATAAAGAAATATTTTGGTCGATTACCAGAAGCTAAAGCACCCTCAGCCCCTTTCAAGATTTCTCCTTCGTAACCTTCCACGTCCATACGGATAAAATCCACTTTCTTGTCTTTCATAAAATCTTCCAAGCGAATAACATCTACATCCACTTCCTCACCGGTCAAATCTTCACGTTCAATAAAAGTCGAAAGATTGCTTCGTCCAGAAAGAAGAAACTTGGCCTTACCCACGATAGAACCAGCCGCGGTATTGTATAGATTATAATTTTCGATTCCGTTTAATTTCAAGTTTCGAGTCAACAACTCAAAGTTGAAAGGCGACGGTTCCATCGCATACAAATGGCCCGTTTCTCCAGCCAATCGCGTTTCCATGATGGCGTAATAGCCAATGTTCGCACCTACTTCCAAAATATTCATCCCGGGTGTAATTATCTTCTTAACTTCAGCTGTACTATTTACTTCGTGCACACCATAACAAGCCAATTCTCGGGAAATACCGACATCATTCAAGTTCAAGATCATTTTTCCTCCCTGGATATTCTTGATTACTTCGCCATTTTTGGAAAATAACATCATAAACTTCAGCGGAATATACTCACGCACAATACGCTTGATCATCAAAGCGATAACAGCGAAAGTTTTTCTCAGGAAAGAAAAAATTCCTTTTTCTTTCAGGTTTACAATCCCCTTTTTTACTAAACTCTCGTCAGTCTTCAATATTGTATTATGAACAGTTATTTTATTTTCCATTTTATTTTTTATTTAATAAATTTTTATCTACTAATAAATCTATAAGCGAATTTTCAAAACTTCTTGAAAAATTATCCTGGGTATATTTTTGTGAAGCTAAATAACTCTTTATACTTCTCAAGATTCTATCCCCTTCTGAAATTTTACTTATTGAAATAAATTTACTCTTTACTGACTCAATCTCCAAATCACTAACCAAAAAACCAAAATCCCCAACCTCAATATCTGTTTCTGGTGTAATGACGGGGATCATACCCTTTCGCATACATGAAGTAATTGATGTGGCCATACTATCGGAACACGATAATAAAGTAACGAAAGCACATTGCTGAGTCAGTTCCTCAAATTTTTTTCCACCCACCTCAACAAAACCAATCCAGTGAATATTGTTAACCTTATTTAGTTTATCCTCATAAACCTTATTAAAATCTGACTCGTTTGCTGGAGTACATATATATAATTCTAATTCAGGCAAATCAATAAATGTCTCAATTAAAATGTCCAGACCTTTTAAAATATTTCTGTTTGAGCCAAAATATAAAAATTTATTATTTTTTCTGTAATAACATTCTGGTAAATTAAAGGTGATCTTCGGTGAAGATGGAACGAAAATTTGATAAACTGGTCTATTATATTTTTTATATTGTGTAATTGTCACTTTTTCTCCTTCACAAAATATAGCATCAGTGTTATCAATAATTTCTTTCATATCCAAATTAACTTTTAAGCCAACCATTGGTAAATTTACGTCTTTATGTCTTGTTTTAAAATTTTTATATCTTTCTAAAACTGCACTGTTAAATATCTCTGGGTCCTGACTAGAAACAAAAGCTATTTTTAAAGCCTTATTTAATTTTGAGGCTATCTGAGGAAAACTTTTACCAGACATACCAGCACTAATTCCTATGAATATATCATATTTATCTTCTATATTTTGTGTATTAAAATCAATAGTACGGTCAAAAACATCAACCCAATAACCCAATTTATTCAATATTTTCGCTATCTCTAAAGCCTCCCAGAAATTAACATGGTGATATTGAGTGGCGGTCCTTCTAAGGAAAAATGGGTCAGTCTTAAAATAAAGAGCAGCGTAACCGATTTTTACTGGACAATATTTATTGTAATTCCTAACAATTTTATTTTTAAATATTTTTAAAAAAATTTTTTGTATCAATCTAGTTAACATAATTTTAGTTTTTTTCTGCAGTAACAATAACTCTCTCCCTAAAAATATCCATCAACCTAAATCCTTCAAAAGGTTTTAAAAGTTTTGGAAGTTCTCCAAAAGTTATACTTTTTATATTCTTCCAGCCAGACTTTAATAAATCTCTTTCTATTCCCCGGCAACTATAGAGTCTTAGCCTGGTTACATCGGGTTTATGTTTAATAATGCCTAGCCAATTTAATGGTTTCATTGCAAATATAAAATATTTATTAGGGGTTATAATACCCAATTTTCCATTACTTTTTATTACTCTTTTAGCTTCAGACAAAGCTTTTATTGGGTCTTCTATGTGCCCAATTACATGTATAATAACAACTTTATTAAATAAGTTATCTTCAAAAGGCAAAGACTCGGCATTAGACACAGTAATATCATGAGGATTTTTAGCTAATGCAATATATTCTTTTCTTATTTCTATCCCTTTTGTTAAACAACCCGTCTTTTCTGTAAAGTAGGTCATAGCATTTCCGCTACCACATCCTATATCCAATAATTTATCTTCCTTCTTAAGAGATAATAATTGAATTAAAATATCTAACTCATTTTCATATCTCTGGCCTTTTGAAAAAAGATCAACCCTTTTAGCATAATCCGTATCAAAATCTTCTTTTTTATTAGAAAAATTATTCATATATATATCTTTTTAAAATTACTTTTAATGATTCTTTGTCTAATAAATACCTTTCATCATTCGAAATAAATCCTTTTTCTTTACTAGATTTAAATCCCATTTTTAAATAAGGCCCTATGTTACCGTCATCTAATCTCAAAGGTAACCTGAGGAAAAACTGATCATTTTCCATAAGAAACTTACTCTCAATATTGGCTAATAATTCCTCATGATCTTTTTCTCCCTCGTTAGGTTTAATTAGCTTATAATAATCAGCTGGCTTCCCATTAATTTCAAGATAAGCCTCAGCTAATGTCCTTATCTTACATGAGGGCATCTTTAAAATAAAAATTTCTGAATCACGAATATAACGCATCGCTGAAAATATTAACTCGATTGATTGTGGAATACCCATAACAAATCTAGTCATTTCAGGATCGGTAATAGTTATTTTTTCATTATTCTTTAATTGATCTTTCCAAACCTCCAAAACAGACCCCCTCGAATATAGAACATTTCCAAACCTTACAACACCAAATTTTGTCTTTAAATTTGCGTGCGAACTATTCATAGCTGAGACCATTCTTTCAGCTAAAAGCTTTGTTGTCCCCATAACACTATTTGGGTTAACAGCTTTATCTGTACTAATAAAAATCATTTTCTCAACACCAACCTCAATACATGACTCTATTACATTTTGTGTACCAAGAATATTTGTTTTAACAGCTTCAAAAGGGTGCTGCTCACATATACCTACATGTTTCATGGCGGCCGCATGAAAAACAATATCAACACCTGATATTATCTTTTTTATAGACTCTTTTTCACGAACATCAGCAAAAAAATATTTAACGGACTCATTTTTTCTTTCTTCAATTGCATAATATATCTCTGTTTCTCTATTATCTACAATTGCCGAACCGATACTACCAAGACCACCTGTTACTAATATTATTTTATCAGAAAAAATCTTCGCTATTTCTTTTTTCTTGTCCAAAACCTTATCTTTATTTTTCATTTTTTTTTAAATTAAGAATATCTTTTACTACATAAATAATTTTTTTTACATCCTCATCTGTCATTTTTGGATAAATTGGTAAGGAAACAATTTCTTCGTATGCTCTAGTCATCATTGGAAAGTCTACAGGTTTAAGATTGTACGTTTTCTTCCAATAGGTTTGTAAATGTAAGGGGATAAAATGAACGCTAGTACCAATACTGTTCTCGCTCATTTTTTTAATAAAATTATCTCGGTCAATTCCAAGTAATTCTTTATTAATTTTAATTACATATAGATGCCAGGCATGCTCACCATAAGGCACAACTGAGAGGGGTTTTATACCTTGTATTTCTTTAAAGGCTTCATTATAAGCCTTTGCAATAGCTGTTCGTTTTTCTAAAAATAAATTAGCCTTTTTAAGTTGGTGAATACCCACTGAAGAAGCAATATCGGTTAAATTATATTTAAAACCAGGCATGACAATATCATATTGCCAAGAACCACCCTTTTTATAACGATTCCATGCGTCACGTGATAAACCATGAAGTGAAGCTATTTTCATCTTATCCGCGTATTTCTTGTTATTCGTAACTACCATACCACCCTCCCCTGTAGTAATTGTTTTGGTAACATAAAAACTAAAACAAACGATATCAGAAAATTGGCCAATATTTTTACCCTTATAAAAAGTCGGGAGCGAATGTGCTGCATCCCAAATAACCTTAAGGTTGTATTCTTTTGCTATTTTACTAATAGCATTTATATCGCAAGACTGCCCAGCATAATGAACTGCAATTATTGCCTTGGTTCTGGGGGTTATCTTTTTTCTTATATCATTAATATCAATTAAAAAAGTTTCTGGATCACAATCAACAAAAACTGGTTTAGCATTAACGTAAGTAACAACTTCGGCCGTTGCAGTAAAAGTCATTGTCGGAACGATAACCTCATCTCCATTTTTTATATCAAGTGCCACTAGAGCTAAATGAAGCGCCGCTGTGCAAGAATTTACAGCTAATGCATGTTTGGCTCCAATATATGCCTTAAAATCTTCCTCAAACTTTCTTGTTTTTGCTCCAGTTGTTAACCAACCAGATTTAAGGGTATCAACAACTTCATCTATTTCTTCTTTACCAACCATAGGGAGTGCAAACGGTAAAAAATTTTCTTTATTATTATTTTTTTTCATTTAATGATTTTATGAATAATAAGAATTTTTCAAAAGTAATGTCTGGTGAGTAATTTTTATCAATAGAATCCTTTAGATTCCTACCCATACTTTCCCTTGATGATACATTATTTACCAACTTTTTCAAGGCGACTTCCCAACCACTCCTACCACCAACCAACATACCAGAAAAGCCATCTTTTATGATTTCACAAGCCGAGGGAGTAAAATCAGTTATAACTGGAATATGAAGTTGTGAAAAAACATAAATACGGCCAGGGTTGTTGGACATTTTATATCTAATAACATAGTCATCATTGTTATACCCTTCTGGATTATAAAAAAAACTATAGAAAGGTCGGGCAAACAATTTAGGTGCTGGCAAAACCGAAGGAACTAAACCGATATCACACTGACTAAGATCATTCAACTGTGTCTCTTCTGACCACTGAATATGCTTTACGGGACAAATCTTTGGGATGTTCAGTCTCCATTTCCCCAATTTTTTGACATTATATATCGCCCAAAATTCTATGTTGTGCTCTTTTGCCACTTGGTCCAAAGCAAACGAAGCTTCTTCCATCCCATCCAAATGCTGTTTATTACCATGATAACCGATAATAATCTTGTCTTTTACTTTATGCTCTTTTTTTATTTCGGCCGTATCAGGAAACATATAATAGATAAAAATATTTTTATTGTACTTCAAAAAAGTCTCTCGCTGTTCTATGGAACTAACGATTAGGAAATCAGCTGCTCTCGCTTCTTCTATTTGCCAAGACCGACTCATTTTTGGATCAAAAATTCCACAAACAATCTTAGAGTCCAATTTCTTTGCTTCCCTTACTTTGGAATCAGGTGCCATAAAAATAGCCAGGTCATAATTGGTATAATTTTCCCAATCATTTCGAGAAACTGTGTGCCCTGCCCCAGGCAAACGTCTGAGCATCGTTTCCAAAACTCTCGTTCCAGCTGACTGATAATATGTCGTATTGATTACAAATTTCATTTGCAAAATTAAATTAATTATTAAATTTTATTTAACAACTGCCCAAATTTCACCAAACTGAATATTTAATTTCTCAATTCGATAACCAGCTTTTTCTAACTCCCCTCTGAAAGAAACTTCGGTGTATTCCGTAAAATGGGTCCTATCCAATCTCCACTCTACACCTAATTCTTTTTTATACAAAGGAAGCCAATCACGATCAAACATCGGCACTCGAACCAAAAACTTACCGGCTAATCCTCTTATTCCTTTTAAAAATGTTAGTCGATCTTCAATATGCTCTAAGACATTAGAGAGTACAATAACGTCGAATTTTTCTCCACTTAAATCCTTGGTGGCATCACCAACTATATATTTGATATTCGATTTGTTGAATTTAGTCTTAGCTTTGACAATATTCTTTTCTACAATATCAATACCGACAACCGACCTGACTTTTTGAGCAAGATCATAAGCGAGAGCACCATTACCACAACCGATATCTAAAACAGAATTATCAGCTAAAATATTATTCAAAAAGAAATTATGATAGCCGATGAGGCGATGCTTTGGATGGAGTCCTCCTTCGCTCTTTATGGCCAAAACGCTTATCACCTTATAAAGCCAGTTACTCAACCTAAGCGACAGCTTCAAAAAAAATTTATAATTTATTTTCATACTTTTTGAATATTAGCAGAATTATATGGCCGGCGAAAGGGGCAAAAATCACCGTAAGCAAACCGCGTAAAGCCCGGCTGAAAAAACCTCGTCCATCATACACTTTTTGCAGTATCGGTCGAAGACAGGATATCTCATCTTTTAACCCCTTAACAGCATCATTTGAATGCCTAGAAACGAGCCTAAAGCCCTCATTTTCGACTGTTTTTATCAACTGCGTGCTATCTAGCATAAACTCATAAAAGTGCCCCATATCAGTGTTTTTATCTATTTTGGGGTACATTCCAAGCCAAGCCTTCAGTCGACGCAAAGGCGAAAACCAAGGGACAGTCAAAAAGAAATAACCATCATTTTTTATTACCCTCCTGGCTTCCTTTATGATATCTCCATAACCATCCTTAAAATGTTCAATTACCCCGAGTGACCAGTAACCGTCAAAAAAATTATCTGGAAAGTCCAATTTCCTAACATCTTGGGCAAAGATTTTTAGGTCGGGAAAAATCTGTTTTGTTTTTTTTACGACTTCATCAGTAAAATCTATACCATAAGCATCATACCCCCACTGTTTTAATCCATAAACATTTTGCCCAATACCGCACCCAGCATCAATTACCTTAGACGGAGGAGTTAAAAATTTTGACGTATATTTTTTAATAATTCCAAAACTGGCACCGGCTTTTATCCGCTTTTCAAAGTCCTTTGGGTCGAGCCAATGCTTTTCCCAAAATTCTTCAGTTGCGGACTCACCAATAACTACCAAGCGCTTATTTTCTTTGTCGTAATATTTATTCATATAGGCTTAATTCCTTCTCTATTATTTTCTCGAAACTGAACCTCTCCATTATTGTTTGTCGAGCGCCAATTCCTAGTTGTTTTCTTAAATCTTTATTTTCAAGTAACTTTATCAGGCCCTGCTGAATAGATTCGGCATCCGTCTGACACAATATTCCGTTTGAACCATCTTTTATTATTTCTCTGATACTTGGAATATTCGAACCTAAGCAAGACAACCCACAACTCATCCCTTCTAGTAAAACTTTTGGATTACCCTCAGAAATCGATAATAAAACGAATATTTCACTCATACTTAATTCTAGCGGTAAATTTTCCTGCGACACAATACCTTTGAATTCCACACAAACACCTTCATTCTTCGCCAAGGATTCCAAACTATTCCTAAGCGGACCTTCCCCAATAATCACAAGGTGGGCATCGAGACCCTTCATACCCTTAATCAGATTCTCAAGATTCTTTACTGGGTCAAGGCGTCCGACAAAAACTATCCGCCCAGATATCTTTTTTATTTCAATTGGGCTAAACCTCTGAGTATCGATGTAGTTTGGAATTAAATTTATTTTTGATTCCTCAAGTTTAAATTTATTTTTTATAAAGTCTCTCCCCTCCTCGGAAGTAATCACAATCTTGTCAGCATTTTTATAAGCAAAATTTTCGATAAAATAAGCGATTTTCTGTTTTACAAAAGAAACATTTATTCTCTCCAAATACTGGAGCCATTCATAACCACACCTCACAATCAGTCGTCCTTTATAAAGCTTCTTAGCAATTACGGCTGACCAAGAGCCATCCATTTGGTTGGTCTTCAAAAACTGAATATTTCGCAGTTTTTTATGGTGAATAAATGGAAGCAATAAACTATAAACAATAACCGGCAAAAATTTTGGCCGGGAAACTATTTCAACATTTGAGGGAAAAAGGCCCGCATGTTTGCACGACTCATCCATACCATAACTAAAAATATAAACTTTATCAAAAGTATCGGCCAGTTTTACATATGGCTTTATTTCTCTCTGAATGGAACCGATTTTATCCCATTTTGACAGGGACATTCCTCTTGTTAAAAAGATAGCAAAATTTTTCATTATTTTTTAAAAATAATAGTCCCGCGCCAAATGTTAAAAATAATTTTTTCTCCCTCAATTTTATATTCTGGATTTAACTTAATTATTTTTTTAATGGACTCAACTGCCTCAGCTTTATTCCCTGCCTTGTAATACTCAAAAGCCTCAATACTATATATTTCCTTCAGTTTCCCAAAAGGTGATGTTATTCCATCAAGCAAATTATCTACAATATCTTCACGATGATTATAAGCAGCCGTTAATGCATAAAGGAACCTAGCATCAACAAAGTCTCGATTAAGTTCGCAGGCGAACTTTGCCTCAACCATTGCATCATTCCACCGACCTAAGGACATTAAAGTTTTGATTTTTTCGAATCTAATCGGCTGATAATTTGGAGCTAACTCCTCGGCTTTTTTTAAATAGTCTAATGCTGATTTAGGGTTTCCGGTCAAATTCAAAAATGCCGCCATGGAAAGTTGACCTCTAGCATCTAGTGGGAAAGTTTCAGTTTGTTTTTTACCTTCATCATAAATAAATTGTAATAATTTATTCTTATCTTCCTTATTTAAATCTGTTGATTTAATAATATTTTTTGTAAAATTAAGCATTAATTCCAATCTAATTTCTGAATTACCAAACGATTTATATGAAAGAGCTTTTTTAAACATTAAAAAACTATCATTGATTTGTGATTTGTTATTAAGCTGTATAGCCTTCGTGAAGGCAATGTTTGCCGAAATTGCAGGTATGTTTAACCACCAAATAATTCCTGCCATAAAAATCATAATAATTGGTATAAAAAAGAAGTTGTGGTATTTTTTATTTTGAAATAATTTTAGTAAATAACCGAAAAGACCAGATCTAAAAGTATGAGAAGGATGTCCAAATAATAAACTATCATTAGGCGACGGAACACTCACAGATTTTGAATGTACAAATGCTAAAATAGTAAAAAATAAGACAAAGCTAACAATATTATCAAAAATAAATAAATTTTGAAAAAAATATCCAACTAGCAAACCAGTAATTAAAGATTTCTCGATGGTATCAATATTATTTTTTCTAAACCAAACCAAAAAAACTGTAGCTCCAAAAAGTGACAAGTACGCCAGGAGGCCCAGAAGGCCACCAATAACTAAAATGTCTAAAGGCATATTATGTGCCCCGTCAAACCAATTCTGCTCGAGGCTATATATTTTAGGATCATAATATTTATTGAAAACATAACTGAAACCATCCTGCCCCCAACCGAGCATAGGTCTATCTTTAAAACCACTTATCGCCATAGGCCACAAAAGAGGTCTGACTTGACTTTGTGTGCTTTCCAATGACATTTCAGCTAGTCTAGATAAAGTAGAACTATTTTTAACAAAGTTTGATTGTCTCATATAAATAAAACCAGAAACGATTACAGCAATTAGAATTATTCCTATGACAGCCAACCTCCTCACAAAAAAATATTTTTTTTCAAAAAAAGCCAACAAAAACATTGTGACCAGTAAACCAATAATTAGACCGAGTAAGACTCCGCGAGAAGAAAGATATATAAAGTACGCGGACATAACGACGATTATCGAATAAGCATAAAATAACCAGTTTGTGAATATTTTTTTTATATTAATACCATTTTCAAAATTCTCAACGAGGACATCTTTATAAATCAATAGAATGGCAAAAAAGATATTAAATAAAAAATAAACAGCAAAATAAATGGGATTATCAAGTGGGCCAGAAATTCTGGTTGCTCCATTTTTCACAATTTCTAGTAAACCAATAGAACTCATAGCTACAGACATAAAGACGGACACCCTCAAGAAATACAGCCATATTTTATCTGTTTTGATCATTGATCCAATAATCAGTAGGTAACCAAACAAATGAACTGTGGTTAACCAACTGTCCATCCTTTCAAAATTACCCCAGAATGCTTTGTAAGGGTTAATAGCAAAAATACAGGCCAATAACATCACAGTTGTAAAAAAACCCGCACAGCCAAATATCCAGGAAAATCTAGGCCTATATTCTCTATTTTTTATAAATAAAATAACCCACAAAGCAAGTAAAATTTCAACAATTATCCGAAAAGTAAACACCTTACTAACAACGTAAGGGAAAGTTAATGAATCCACTACGATAAAAGGGATAACTGTCGTTGAAAACAGGCCAACCAAAATAATATATTTCAATACTTCCTTCATAAAATGATTATAGCACAACGTCTAATTTGTTTCCAAAATTTTAATATACAAAAACCGCCCCTTTCGGGGCGGTTTTTGTAATACTTTATAAGGCGTATTTACCAGATTCAATTTCTATACCTATAACACTAAATTAGTGTTGCAAGATAGTAGTTGAAGGAGACTTGAAGTCATCCAAATTGAATGTGTATGCATTTGCATCAGCACCAGTTGTTGAGACAGAATCCCAAGCAATTGAAGTGATTGCAGCGCGAGCTGTCTGAGAAGTTGTAGAACCAGTAGACATAGTTACAGTAAATGTAAATGTTTCTGGTGTTCCTTCAACAACTTCATAACCATCGCCGACCAAGTCAGCGCTAGTATCAAGATCAACGACATCGACAGTAACGTCAGCATCAGCTGAAGTGATAAGGTGTGGTGTTCCAGTAGCTGTTGAAGTAAGTTCAGCAACGTACATAGTATCACCAAAAGCCTCAACCTTCACCTTGATTATAGCAACAGCAACATCTGAATCTCCAGTTATGGTTCCAGAAGTTTTTGTCATAGTAGGTGAACCAGATAGAGTTACTTTGATACCTTCATCATAGAAAGCCTGTGCTTCTCCAATAGAAGTACCAGTAGTATCAGCAGTAGCTAGTTGATCACCATCCTCGTTCTCAATATCTAATGCATCCATGTTATCTGCGGTTACAGAAGCTAGGAGAGTATCTCCGTTGTCTAATGCACCATCAGTATCTTCAATATCAGCTGACACTGTAAAGTTTACAGTCTCTCCAGCAGAGATTGAAAGATCTAGGTTGTTGAATACAATAATATAAGTTGAGGTTGCAGCTGCAGGGACTGATTCTGTAAACTCTTGTCCGTCAATTGTAAGAGTAACTGAACCAGTTGTAGTTGAAACTTGCTCATTACTTGTGAAAGTAATAGGCAATTCATTCAAGACTACATCTGAAGTTCCATCTAACTTAAATTTACCTTTCAAAAGAACTACACCATCAGTAGTATCAGTATTATCAACAGCAACTACCTGAGCGACAGGTGAGCTTGAATCCAAAGAAGCTTTGAATTCAGTATTAGCAGCTGTGCTAAAGCTTACGAAGTCAACTGGAACGTTGAAACCGTCAGCACCTCCTGGTAGATCTCCTGAATCAGTATCGGTTGTAGTAACACCAGAACCATCCATGTATCGGATGTTTGAAACATCAACTGACCAATCAAGACCATCGATATCACCAGAGTCAAATGTATTAACGGCATCAACCGCAACATATAACTTAGCAACAGAATCAGCCTTAACAATTACGTTTGAAAGAGTGATAGTTTTTGAGTAAACACCATTTGAATCCTCATTGAAATCACTAACATCAACTGAGCCAACTTCTGTTGAACCCAAAAGAATTGATACAGCATCAACATAATCATTTAGATTATTTGAATCACCGGTACCATTTTCTGTAAGTGTCAACTTGATAGATTTCAATTGAATATCTCCATCCTTTGAAGCTTCAACATCCATTCCAAGAACCTTTACAGCATTCTGACCTTCGCCAACCTCTTCATTGTTATATGAAGCAAGCTTAGAAACATCAGCAATTGAACCATCAGTTCCTGCCAAGTTTGAAACAACAGGAGTTACTACTGGAGCAACAACTGGAGCAACAACGACAGGGGCTACGTAATTCAACTTAGCCAATGTCAAAGGACCAAC
>Ga0247841_10002990_pt1 | contig 32206 bp, 22 predicted proteins | sample LaCruzMarch2015__2_FD_192410 | JGI IMG/M metagenome (GOLD analysis project Ga0247841, IMG submission 192410) | Freshwater microbial communities from meromictic Lake La Cruz, Castile-La Mancha, Spain - LaCruzMarch2015_18m | ecosystem: Environmental > Aquatic > Freshwater > Lake | place: Spain...
GAGGGCCTCCCCAGCTCCCGCCGCCACCTTCTGAACGTTCCGTGTCCGCTTGCGCCGGGGAGTCCTTCGCGGCTGCACGTCCAGGCTCTTCACCGCTTCCATGGCCTTCACCCCGATCACCCGGGCTCGGCGCTCCCTTTCCCCGCCTTTGCGGGTCCACTGACGACGCGGCGGACTTCGCTTGACGCCACGGACAGTCGCTCCCCCTGCAAGGGCTTTTTGACGCTGGGCTTCGAGCGGGCCCGCTCCCCGGCCCGGCCGCCAGCCTGCTACCGGGCCTCCTGGCGGCTACCCGGACCGGACTCACGCAGGCGGGCGACGACGAGCTTGTCGTTGTCGGTTCACCCGAATGGCCTCACCTCCGACTGTCTGGGCGCACGCGGATCGGTAAGATAAGGAAAGGGCCATTCCTTATCTTACCGATTCGCGACATGCCGCCGGGGCCGCCGCGCTGCGCGGCGGCCCTCCGCGTGGCTCGGCGCGGCGAGGCGGCCCTCCGCCTGCGGCGCGACGTGGCGCGGCGGCCCTCCGCGCGACGCGGCCCCGCTCAGGCGGACGCGGGCAGGGTGGCGCCGGCGAACGGCGCGCTGGCCACCGAGCGTTCGCCGCCGGTGAAGCGCGCCGGGAAGTAGCAGGCCACGTCGTGGCGCTCGCCGGCGTCGCCGCCCGTGCTGACCAGAGCGGGCATCGCCGTGGTGCAGACCTCCTGCGCCCGCGGGCAGCGCGGGTGGAAGACGCAGCCCTTGGGCGGGTTCGCCGGGCTGGGCACGTCGCCCTCGAGGATGATGCGCCGACGGGCGCGCTCGGTGTGCGGGTCCGGGATGGGCACCGCCGAGAGGAGCGCCTCGGTGTAGGGATGCTGCGGCTTGTCGTACAGCACCGCGCTGTCTGAGATCTCGACGATCTTGCCGAGATACATGACGGCCACGCGGTCGGAGGTGTGCTTGACCACCGACAGGTCGTGGGCGATGAAGACGTAGGTGAGGTCGAGCTCGTCCTGGAGGTCTTCGAGCAGGTTGATCACCTGGGCGCGGATGGACACGTCGAGGGCGCTCACCGGCTCGTCGCAGATGATGAGCTTCGGGTTGAGCGCCAGAGCGCGGGCGATGCCGATGCGCTGGCGCTGCCCGCCCGAGAACTCGTGCGGGTAGCGCTCGGCGTGCTCGGCGCTCAGGCCCACGGTCTCGAGCAGCTCGAAGACGCGCTTCTTGCGCTCGGCCTCGGTGCCGATGTTGTGGATCTTGAGCGACTCGCCGACGATGTTGCGCACGCGCATGCGCGGGTTCAGCGAGGCGTACGGGTCCTGGAAGATGATCTGCATGTGGCGGCGCAGCGTCTGCATCTGCGTCCGTGAGGCGGCCATGAGGTCGACGCCCTCGAAGGTGATCGCGCCGGCGGTAGGCGCGATGAGGCGCAGCACGGCGCGGCCCGTGGTGGACTTGCCGCAGCCGCTCTCGCCGACCAGGCCCAGGGTCTCGCCCTTCTCCACCGAGAAGCTGATGCCATCGACCGCGTAGACTTGGCCGGTGGTGCGCTTGAGGATCCCCGACCTGATGGGGAAGTGCTTCTTCAGCCCTTTGACCTCGAGCAGGCTCACCTGACGTAAGCCTGGAAGTGCGGCAAGGTGGCGCGAAGCTCGCAGCGCTCGGCCTCGGGGATCCAGCAGTTCACGCCGTGCTCGGGCCCGACGATCTCGAGCTCCGGCCACTGGTCGCGGCACTCGGGCCGCTCGTAGCTGCAGCGCCCCACGAACGGGCAGCCGCTGGGCAGGGCGATGAGGTCCGGCGGCTGCCCCTTGATGGGCGTGAGCCGCGTCTTCTCGATCTGGTCGAGCCGCGGCAGCGAGCCGAGCAGCCCCCAGGTGTACGGATGGTGCGGATTGTAGAAGATCTCGTCGATGCCGCCGTATTCCACGGTGCGGCCGCCGTACATCACCATCACCTTGTCGGCGATCTCGGCGACCACGCCGAGATCGTGGGTGATGAGGATGACGCCGCTCTTGTAGCGCTGCTGCATCTCCTCGATGACGTCGATGATCTGCGCCTGGATGGTGACGTCGAGCGCCGTGGTGGGCTCGTCGGCGATGAGGATGTCGGGGTTGCAGCTGATCGCCATGGCGATCATGGCGCGCTGGCGCATGCCCCCGGAGAACTCGAAGGGGTACTGGTTGACGCGCTTCTCGGCGTCGGGGATGCCCACGCGGTCGAGCAGCTCGGCGGCCATCCTCCAGGCCTCGCCCTTGCCCTTGTCCTGGTGCAGGATGATGGCCTCGGCGATCTGGTTGCCGATCTTGAGCACGGGGTTGAGGCTGGTCATGGGGTCCTGGAAGATCATCGCGATGTCGTTGCCGCGCACCTGCCGTATCTCCTCGTCGGTGAGGGTGCGCAGATCGCGGTCGCCGAGCATCAGGGAACCCTCGACGATCTTGCCCGGCGGGTCGGGGATGAGGCGCATCAGGGACAGCGCCGCGACCGTCTTGCCCGAGCCGGACTCGCCGACGATGCCCAGCGTCTCCTTGCGGTCGAGGGTGAAGCTCACGCCGTTGACCGCTTTGACCACGCCGGCGTAGGTGAAGAAGTGGGTCGAGAGACCATCGACCGTGAGAAGTCGCTCGCCCACGTCTATTCCTTGAGCTTGGGGTCGGTGGCGTCGCGCAGGCCGTTGCCGAACGAGATGAAGCCGAACACCGTGACCACGAGGAAGACGCTGGGGAAGGTGAGCATCCACCAGCTGCCGGCGGCGAGGTAGCTCAGGTAGTCGGCGATCATCTTGCCCCACGAGGCGTTGGGCGGCTGGATGCCGATGCCGAGGAAGCTCAGCGCCGCCTCGGTGACGATAGCGCCGCCGATGCCCATGGCGATGGCCACGTACACCGGCGCCATGGTGTTGGGCAGCACGTGCCGGAAGATGATGCGCAGGTCGCTGGCGCCCTGGGCGCGGGCGGCCTCGACGTACTCCATGGCCTTGACGCTGAGCACCGAACCGCGGTTGAGGCGCGCGTAGGTGGCCCAGCTGAGGATGCCGATGGCCATGAACACATTCCACAGGCCAGGTCCGAGCACGGTCATGATGAGCAGCACGAAGAGGATGTAGGGGAAGGCGAAAAAGACGTCGGCGGTGCGCATGATCACCGCATCGACCCAGCCCCCGTAGTAGCCGGAGATCGGCCCGAGGATGAGACCGATGATCAGCGCGATGGAGACGGCGATGACGCCGACGAGCATCGAGATGCGCGTCGCGACCAGGGTGCGCGAAAACACGTCGCGGCCCAGGTAGTCGGCGCCGAACGGGTGCGACCATGACGGCGGCGAGCCGAGGCCCTTGGGCGAAAGCTCGTAGTTGACGGCGTTGGGGTCGTACGGCGCCAGGTACCCCTTGGGCGTGAAGCTGGCGATCTCTTCGGTCATACCGACGGCCAGGAACACGATGATGATGCAGAGGCCGACGACGGCCAGGTGGTTGCGCTTGAGGCGCCGCCAGGTGTCGGCCCACAGGCCCAGCGGCTGGCGGACGGAGTACTTGTCCTCGATGAGATCAAGCTCGCTGACCGTGCTGACGGTGAGGTCTTCGGTGACCTGGTTGCCGCTGGTGTCGCGCTCGGGCACGGGGCTCAGCCTTCGAGGCGGATGCGTGGGTCGACAAAGGCGTAGCCGAGGTCGACGAACAGGTTGGCGAACACGTACACGATGGTGGCGAAGAGCACGCCGCCGGCCACCACGGGCAGGTCGCGGGCGCCGATGGCCTGGTAGATCATGAGGCCGATGCCGGGCCGCGCGAACACCGTCTCGGTGAGGATGGCGCCGCCCATGAGGGCGCCCAGATCGATACCGGCGATGGTCATGACGGGGATGACGGCGTTCTTGAAGGCGTGCTTGGTGATCACCTTGCGCTCGCTGAGGCCCTTGGCGCGCGCCGTGCGGATGTAGTCGCTGCGGATGACCTCGAGCATCGAGGCGCGCTGCATATACGAGATGTAGGCGACCTCGATCATGCCCAGCGTGACGGCGGGCAGGATGAGCGACCCGAAGCTGGTCCAGTTGGCCGGGATGACCCAGAGCACATTGTCGCCGGCGCCGGTGAGCGGGAGCAGATCGAGCTTCAGCCCGAAGAACCACTGCATGAACAGAGCCAGCACGAAGACGGGGATGCCCCACACGATGAGCGCCGCCGTGGTGAGCGTGGTGTCCCAGAACGTGTACTGGCGCAGCGCCGAGTAGATGCCGAGCGGGATGCCCAGGAGCTCGATGAGCACCGCGGCGAGCGCCAACTGGATGGTGTTGGGGGCGTTCTCGCGGATCATCTGCATCACCGGCTGCTGGAGCCGGTACGACTCGCCGAGGTCGCCGCGGACCAGGCGCCCCACGAACTTGTAGTACTGCACGGGGATGGACTTGTCGAGCCCGAGCTGCGCGCGGATCACGGCGATGCGCTCGGGCGTGGCGTTCTTGCCCGCCAGCTGCTGGGCGGGGTCGCCGGGGATGGCGAACATGATGAGGAAGGTGATGATGGTGACGCCGATCAGGACGATGACCAGCTGGAACAGGCGTCTGACTATGTAGGTGATCATGTGCGCACTCTACAGCACCCCCAAGCCCGGTTTCACCCCAAGGGGCCTCACTCGGCCATAACGCAGAACGCGAGTGGCGGCCCGCCGCGCTTCGCGCGGCGGGCCGCCACGGCAACGGCTGCGCGCAGTCCAGACAGGCACGACCGCAGACGCAACTCTCAGTGGACTACTTCACCCAGACGGTCCACATGTCGGTGAAGCCCATCGGGTTGTGGATGAAACCACCGATGCGGTTGTTGGTCACGCGGAAGTCGCGGTAGTAGTACAGCGGCACCGCCGGCATATCGGTGAGGATGAGCTTCTCGGCCTGCGCGTACAGGTTGTACCGCTGCTGGGCGTCGACGGTTGAACGGGCTTGCTGGATCAGATCGTCGACCTGCGTGTTCGCGTAGAACGTGTAGCTGCCCGTGCGCGCCTGACTCGACTGGAACAGCGGATACAGGAAGTTGTCCATCGACGGGTAGTCGCCGATCCAGCCCATGCGGAACATCTGGCTGCCGCTGCCGGCATTGCCCTTGGAGAGCTTGTCGAGGAAGGTGCCCCACTCGAAGTTGCTGAGCTTGATGTCGAGGCCGGCCGCCGTCCAGCCTGCCTGCAGCACCTCGCCGATCTTCTGGTGACCCTCGTCGGTGTTGTACCAGTAGCTGAGGGTGGGGACGGTGCCCAGACCGGCGATGATGGTCTTGGCGTCCTCGGGATTGTACGCGTAGGGCGACTGATCGGCCAGGTAGCCGGGGATGCCCTCGGGGATGTACCCGGTGGCGGGCAGCGAGACGCCTTCGTTGACGATGTTGATGACGTTGGTGGCGTCGGTGGACTCGGCGATGGCCTTACGCAGGTCGAGATTCGTGCCGAGCGTCTTGTCGGTCATGTTCAGGCCGATGAAGTACACAGCGAGGTTGGGCCACTTCTTGGCCGACCACTCGCCCGACTTCACCTTGGGGTTGGCTTCGGCGGCCGCGACCTGGCCCGGAGGCACGTTGGTGTAGTCGAGACTGCCCTTCTGGAACTCGAGCCACTCGGTCTGCGACTCGGTGATGATCGGCATGTGGATGTTGTCGACGTAGCCGGCCGCATCCGCGTTCCAGTAGCTCGGGTTCTTGACGAGCTCGACGGCCTGGTTGTTCTTCCACGACTCGACCATGTACTGGCCGGTGCCGATCGGCTTCTGGGCGAAGGCCTTGGCGCCGATCTGCTTGGCGTAGGCGACGGGCCACGCTGAGGCCACCGTGTGGCCGAGCGTCATGTAGAACTCGGAGAACGGGTACCGCAGCTTGACCTGAAGCGTGTAGGGGTCGATAGCCGTGACGCCGGTAAGGCCCTTTTTGGGGTCGACCTGGTAGCCGCCGTCGTCAGCGCCCTCGACGGGGGACAGGATGTACGACACGTAGGACTGGTTCTTGGGGTCGGTGACGTAGTTCCAGCCGTCGACGAAGTCCTGCGCCGTGACCTCGGTGCCCACGGGCGCCTGGTACATCACGCCCTTCTTGAGGTGGAACGTCCAGGTCTGCGAGTCGGTGGTGTCCCAGCTCTCGGCGATGTTGGGCACGGCTTCCATCTCGCCCTTGTCGTTCATCTGGTACTTGACCAGGCCCTCGAAGACCTGATGGGAAACCTGCATGCCCTCGGACTCCTGCGCGTTCACCGGTTCGATGGAGACCGGGTTGGCGGCCAGCGGGTAGTTATAGGTGCCGCCCGGCTTGGGCGAGCTGGCGGCGCTGGGGCTCGCGCCGCCGCCACTGCTGCTGCCGCAGGCGCCCAGCAGCAGGCCGGCGACGATGAGGACGCCGGCCAGGATGACCAGGCCGCGCCACTTCGTGGTGAATCTCTTCATTGTGACCTCCTAGGAGTGACTAAGACGTGTTCCCCCCCGGCGTCCCCCCCACGGGCCGCTGTCGGGACGGGGGGCCTGGACCCGCATGTTCAGCCTCTCGTACGCACCTCCCCTTGCGCTCGGGAGCACTGTGATGACTGCGAGAGCGAGCCGGCTGCGGCGCGACGCTGCACCGTCAGCCGATCCGCCAGACGAGCAGGAACGACGTGATGAACCAGGCGACGCCGCAGATGATGGTGTAGCGCGTGAGGTTGCGCTCCATCACGCTGGCCGACGAGGCGAACGAAAACCCGGTGATGCTGGCCATGCCGGCGTCTTTGCCGGAGTGGATGAGGATGAGCACGATGAGCAGGACGCTCTCGATCAGGAAGATGGCGGTGAGCACTGCGTTCAGCACTGGTCTACTCCTCTGGGGCGCGGACGTGGTCGCGGGCGTTTACGGACGTACCATTGTTACACCTCGGCCGCCGATGGACAACACTTCCCTTGCGGGAGCCTTTCAGCGGGAGGGCTCCAGGAGGCCGGCGCCGGTCATCTCGGCGGGCTGGGCGAGGCCCAGCAGGCCGAGCGCCGTCGGCGCCAGATCGCACAGCCGGCCGCCCTCGCGCACGCGCACTCCCGTGGCCGTGGCGATGAACGGTACCGGGTTCGTGCTGTGCGCGGTGTTGGGGCTGCCGTCGGGCTCGAGCATGTGGTCGGAGTTGCCGTGGTCGGCGGTCACGAGGCAGACGCCGCCGAGGCGGTCGACGGTCGCGACGACCCTGCCCAGGCAGTCATCGACAGCCTCGACGGCCGCCACCGCCGCGGCGATCACGCCGGTGTGCCCGACCATGTCGGCGTTGGCGTAGTTCACGACGGCGAAGGCGAAGCCGCCGCCGGCGAGAGCCGCGACCAGCTCATCGGTGACGCCGTAGGCGCTCATCGCGGGCTTGCGGTCGTAGGTCGGCACGTCGCGGGGGCTCGGCACGAGGATGCGCCGCTCGCCCTCGACCGGCTTCTCGACGCCGCCGTTGAAGAAGAAGGTCACGTGCGCGTACTTCTCGGTCTCGGCGATGTGCAACTGGCGCAGCCCGTGCGCGGCGAGCACGTCGGCGAGCACGTTGACGGGGTGCTCGGGCGCGAAGGCGACGGGCAGCCCGAATTCCTTCTTGTACTCGGTCATCGTCACAAAGTCGATGGCCGGCGGGTGCGGGCCGCGGTCGAACTGCGCGAAGCCCGGCTCCGCGAAGGCGCGCGTGAGCTCGCGGGCGCGGTCGGGGCGGAAGTTGAAGAAGAGGCACACGTCGCCGTCGGCGACGCGCGCGTCGAGCTCCGGCGCCACGACGGTGGGGCGCACGAACTCGTCGTTCTCGCCGCGTTTGTAGGCGGCGTCGACCGCCGCCTGCGCGTCGGCGGCGAAAAAGCCCTGGCCGTAGACCAGGGCGTCGTAGGCCAGCTTGACGCGGTCCCAGCGCGTGTCGCGGTCCATGGCGTAGTAGCGGCCGCTGACCACGCCATAGCGGCCCACGCCGAGATCGTCCATCTTCTGCTGGATCTCGGCGAGATAGCCTTTGGCGCTTCGCGGCAGCGTGTCGCGGCCGTCGAGAAAGGCGTGTACGACGACGCTGCCCACGCGTTCGCGGGCGGCCAGCTCCAGGCAGGCCTTGAGGTGCCCCATGTCGCTGTGTACGCCGCCGCCCGACACCAGGCCCATGAGGTGCAGCGTGCCGCCGCGGCCGGCGGCCTTGGCGCACGCCTGTTTGAGCACGCGATCGGCGAAGAAGTCGCCGTCGGCGATCGCCTGGCTGATGCGCGTGAGGTCCTGGTGGACGACGCGGCCGGCGCCGATGTTGAGATGCCCGACCTCGGAGTTGCCCATCTGGCCCGGCGGCAGTCCCACTGCCGGGCCGGATGCTTCGAGGGCGCCGTGCGGGCAGGCGGCCAGCAGCCCGTCGAAGACGGGAGTGGCCGCCAGGCTCACGGCGTTGCCTGGGCCGGCAGGCGCGCAGCCCCAGCCGTCGAGGACCACGAGCACGACCGGCCGCTGCACGCGGCCGGTCGGCGAGAGGGCCGGGTCGCCGGGGTCCGGGGTCAGGAAGCGATCACCCGGAGGCGGACCCGGCCCCACGCGGGCGGCTTCCGCGCCGCTCAAGCAGGCGGCTCCACGAAACGCACGATGCGCGCGAGCTCTTCAGGGTCGAGGCTCGCCCCGCCGACGAGCACGCCGTCGATGTCGGGCTGCGACATGAGCACGTCGATGTTGGCGGCCTTGACGCTGCCGCCGTAGAGGATGCGGACCCCGTCGGCGGCGTCGCCGAAGCGCTCGCGCACGCGCCGCCGCACGAAGCTCACCGTCTCCTGGGCCTGGTCGGGCGTCGCCGTGACGCCGGTGCCGATCGCCCAGATGGGCTCGTAGGCGATGGCCACGAGCGCGAGCTCCGCCACGCCGACCTCGGCGAGGTCGGCGTCGAGCTGGCCGCCGACCTTGGACTCGGTGTGGCCGGCCTCGCGCTCTTCGAGGGTCTCGCCGCAGCAGAGCACAGGGCGCAGGCCGGCGTCGAGGGCGGCGCGCACCTTGCGCGCCAGGTCGGCGTCGTTCTCGGCGTAGTACTGACGGCGCTCGGAGTGCCCGAGGATGACGGAGGGCACGCCGAGCTCGCACAGCATCGGCGGGGAGATCTCGCCGGTGAAGGCGCCCTCGGCGGCGAAGTGCATCGTCTGGGCGCCGATCGCGACCCCCGTGCCGGCCGTCGCGGCCAGCGCCGTCTCGAGACACACCGACGGCGGGCAGATGAGCACGTCGCGGTGGTCCACCCCGGCCACCAGCGGCACGAAGGCCTCGCAGAACGCCTTCGTCTCGGCCCTCGTCTTGTACATCTTCCAGTTGCCCGCCATGAGCGGACGCCGCGCAGCAGCCATGGTCACTCCCGGTCCAGAAGGGCCTCGACGCCGGGGAGCGCCTTGCCCTCGATGAGCTCCATCGAGGCGCCGCCGCCCGTGGAGATGTGGGTGATGCGCCCGCCGAGCCCGAAGCGGCGCACGGCGCTGACCGTGTCGCCGCCGCCGACGACGCTGACGGCCCCGCCGGCGGCGATCGCCTCGCCGACGGCCTTCGTGCCGGCGGCGAACTCGTCGATCTCGAACATGCCCATCGGGCCGTTCCAGAAGACCGTGCCGGCGCCGGCGAGGCGCGCCGCGAAAGCGGCGCTCGTCGCCGGCCCTACGTCGAGCCCCATCTGGTCGGCCGGCATGGCGTCGGCGGGCACGACTGAGGACGTCGCGCCGGCCTCGGGGGCCGGCGCCACGACGATGTCTGAGGGCAGCTCGAAGACGCAGGCGCCGGCGCGCGCCTTCGCGGCGATGCCGGCGGCCACGTCGAGCTTGTCGGCCTCGAACCTTGACGTGCCGACCTCGAGGCCGGCGGCCTTGAAGAAGGTGAAGCACATGGCGCCGCCGACGAGGATCGCGTCGGCGCTGCCGAGCATCTTCTCGATGACGCCGATCTTGTCCGAGACCTTGGCGCCGCCGAGCACGACGACGAACGGGCGCGCGGGGTCGGAGAGCAGCGCGCCGAGCATCTCGAGCTCGCGGATCATGAGGAGGCCCGCCACCGCCGGCAGGTAGTGCGTGACGCCCTCGGTGGAGGCGTGGGCGCGGTGCGCCGTGCCGAAGGCGTCGTTGACGTACACGTCGGCGAGCGCCGCGAGCTGCGCCGCGAAGGCCGGGTCGTTGGCCGTCTCCGCGGCGTGGAAGCGCAGGTTCTCGAGCAGGAGCACCTCGCCGGGACGCAGAACGCCGGCGGCCGCCGCCACCTCGGGCCCGACGCAGTCGGCGGCCGTCTTGACGGGGCGGCCCAGCAGCTCGGCGAGGCGCGCGGCCACCGGCGCCATGCGCAGGTCGTCGACGACCTGGCCCTTGGGCCTGCCGAGATGCGAAGCAAGCACCACCGCGCAGCCCTGGTCGAGCAGGTAGGCGATGGTCGGCAGGGCGGCGCGGATGCGCGTGTCGTCGGCCACGCGGCCGCCCTCGAGCGGCACGTTGAAGTCGACCCTCACGAGGACGCGCTTGCCGGCGAGCGGGTAGTCGGTGAGCGAACGCTTCATGATGCCTGCAGCCTCCCTGGCTCCGCTGTCAGAGGACCCTCTGCACGAGGTCGACGAGGCGGCACGAGTAGCCCCACTCGTTGTCGTACCACGAGACGCACTTGACCAGCGTGCCCTTGGCCATGGTGAGCGCCGGGTCGAAGACCGACGAGTGGCTGTTGCCGACGACGTCGATGCTGACGATGGGGTCCTCCTGGTACTGCAGGATGCCCTTCATGCGGCTGGTCTCGGAGGCCGCCTTCATTGCCGCGTTGACTTCCTCGGCCGTGACCTCGGTCTGGAGCACGGCGACGAGGTCGGTGGCCGAGCCGTCCGGCGTGGGCACGCGCAGCGCGAACCCGTCGAGCTTGCCTTCGAGGTCGGGGATGACGAGCGCCACGGCGCGCGCGGCGCCGGTGGTGGTGGGGATGATCGACAGGGCGGCGGCGCGGGCGCGACGCAGGTCCTTGTGCGGGAAGTCGAGGACCGGCTGGTCGTTGGTGTAGGCGTGGATCGTGGTCATGAAGCCCTTCTCGATACCGAAGTTATCGACGAGGACCTTGGCCATGGGCGCCAGGCAGTTGGTGGTGCAGCTTGCGTTGCTGATCACGTCGTGCTTGGCCTTGTCGTACATCTCCTCGTTGACGCCCAGGCAGATCGTGACGTCGGGGCCCTTGGCGGGCGCCGAGATGATGACCTTCTTGGCGCCGGCCTCGAGGTGCCTGGCGGCGGCGGAGCGCTCGGTGAAGCGGCCGGTGGACTCGATGACGACGTCGGCGCCGAGCTCCTTCCAGGGCAGCTTGGCGGGGTCGGTCTCGCTGATCACGCGGATGCGCTTGCCGTCGATGACCAGGGCCTCGTCTTCGACCTCGACGGTACCGGGGAACACGCCGTGCACGGAGTCGTACCTGAACAGGTGGCCCAGGGTCTTGGCGTCGGTGAGATCGTTGATGGCCACGAACTCGACGTCCGCGCCCTGACGAAGCGCCGCGCGGATGACGAGCCTGCCGATGCGGCCGAAGCCGTTGACGCCTACTTGCACACTCATTTCAACCTCCAGATGGGATAGTGCGCAAGCCTACCAGAGCGCGCCCCGGTCGGCGCGCGCGGCCTCAGAGCGGCGCGGGCGGCGCCGGGCGCGCCACGGTCGGGATGCGGCCCAGGAAGATATTGCCGGTGCGTCCGTCGATGGACAACCACGCGCCGGCGCGGAGCTCGTCGCCGGCCAGGCGCGCCGTGCCCTCGCGCTCGATCACCTCCAGGTCCATGCAGTCGACCACGGCCGTCTTGCCGAGGCGCTTGGCCGTCACGGCGGCGTGCGACGTGGCCCCGCCGCGGGCCGTGAGGATGGCGCTGACCCGGGCGATCATGGCGATGTCTTCGGGCACCGTGTCCGGGCGCAGCAGCACGATGTTCTCCTCGGGCGCCTCGGCCAGCAACTGGTCGATCTGCGCGGCGTTGACCGCCACGCGCCCCGAGTAGGCGCCCCCGGCCACGCCCATGCCCACCGCCACGGGGAGCCCGTAGTTGGGGGAGGACGTGTCGAAGTAGGCCGCGTCCTTGGCCTGCTCCTGCACCATGCCGCGTTTCTGCAGCACGTAGAGGTCCTCCGCGGCCGGCGACTCGAAGGTGAACTCGATCTCCTGCGGGTCGAACTCCCGCTCGACGACGAGCTCGCGAGCCACCGACAGAAGCTCCTCGTAGACCGCGGGGTAGTCCCGCTCCAGGGAGTGCTCCGTGCCCCGGTACGTGGAGCTGCCGAGCCGCTGGGCTTCGGAGATCGGCAGAGGGAACACCAGCCCGCCGACCAGGTCCTCGCCCTGGCTGCACACGGCGAAGTCGCCGAACAGGCGCACCTGGCGGCTGTACGGCTCGAACGGGTTGTGCGTGAAGGTCACCCCGGAGCCCGATCCGCGGCTCAGGTTGCCGAAGACCATGCGCTGCACCACCACGGCCGTACCCCACTCCTCGGCGACGCCCGTGTACTGGCGGTAGATGCGGGCGGGCGCCGAATCCCACGACTCGAGCACCTTGAGGATGCCGGCGACGACCTGGTCGAAGGGGTCCTCGACAAAGACGACGCCCTCCTCGCCCGCCCGCGACTTGTAGGCGAGGGCGATCTCGCGCATCTGCGCGGCTGTGAGGTCGAGCTTCCGCCCGACCCCGAAGCGGCTCTTGGACTCGGCGATGATGGCGTCGAAGAAGTCCCGGTCGATGCCGTCGGACATGGCCCACGACTGCAGAAAGCGCCGGTAGGCGTCCCAGGCCGCCCATCCGAGCCGCGGTCCCGCCGCCAGCGCCTCCGTCAGCGAGTCGTTGAGGCCCACGTTGACGAAGGTGGTCATGAGACCGGGCATGGACATGGCCGCCCCGGAGCGGATCGACAGCAGCAGCGGGCGCGCCTGGTCGCCGAGGCGCAAGCCGGTCTGCCTCTCCATCTGGCCCACAGCCCGCCGGACGCGCTGCACGGTGTCGGCGTAGAGGGGCCGGTACGACATCGCCGGCATGGCGTCGAACAGCTCGGTGGTGAGGATGAAGCCCTCGGGCACGCGGAGCCCGTACGACGCCATCTCCTTGAGCCCCAGGCCCTTGTAGCCCAGGCTCAGCCGGTCGTCGGTGGCGGCATTGGGCTTGTGGATGGGCGACACCAGCCGCTCGGGGTCGAAGTTCATCATGCGCGTGAGCGCCTGCACGCCGAGGCGCCCGTTGAGCAGCGCGAGCTGGCGCAGGGCGGCCGCCGCGTAGCGGTCGAGAGTCTGCATCCCCAGGGCCGACACCAGCACCTCGCGGAGGACCATCTCCGCGACCGCGTCCACCGACATGCCGCGCGCCGCGCACTGGCGGGGGTCGTTGGTGAGCACGGCATGGAGCACCTGGTCGTGGCTGAGGATCGAGGTCGTGGAGAGCTCGGTCACGCTGCTCACGAGGAACTGGAACACGTTCTGGTACTGGCCGAAGGTGAAGTTGCGGCTGCCGAAGCTGGCGTCGAGCAAGGCCAGGTTGGCGCCGAGGGCGCGCGAATCGACGCCGTCGATCGACAGCGCCCGCTCGAAACGCCCGATGGCGGTACCCATGCGGCGCAGCGAGGCACGGGTCACGTAGGGCTCCATGCCCTCCTCGACAAGATCCTCCAGAAGCCTGTCGACGAGGTTCTCCACGCGGAACGACAGGCCCAGGGCGTCGAACCTGGGCTCGCTGTAGTTGCCGTAGATCGAGGGGATGCCGGCGGCGATGTGCCGCTTCTGGTAGATGTTCTCGGTGGCCGCCGAGGGCCTCGGGTCGAGGATGATCGCCTTGAGGTCGCGCAGCACGTCGAGAGCCGCGTCGAGCAGGCGGTCCAGAGCGGCCGGGAGCGGGCGCGCCTGCCACGCGGCCAGGGCGCGCTCGAACCTGCGCCGTACCTTCGCCGCGAGCTGCCGGTGCCGGCCGACCGCGGCGCCCACATCGTCGGCCGACAGGGAGTACTTGTCGGCGACCAGCTGGTACGTGCGCACGAGCAGGGCCACCCGGCGCCGGTCGGCGCCGGCGCGCGCCCCGTCGCCGGCCGCGGAGCCCGCGCCCATCTGGTCCAGATGGGCCTCGAGCGCGGCCGGGGCCAGCGCCAGGAGCCGGTCCAGCAGCTCCTCGATCAGCGGCGCGGCAAGCTGCTTCTGCAGGGCCAGGAGCGTCGCGTGGGGGCCTCTGGCCCATTCCGGCTCGCCGCGCACCATCGCCATCGTGTTGGCCGAGAGAAAAGGCTCCAGAGCCGAGGGTTCGAGGGTCATCCAGTAGTGGAGCACCGCGCGGCAGAACGGAACCATGCGGTTCGACGACTCCGCGTGAAGCTGCTTGCGCAAAAAGTGCATGAGCGTGTCGCGGCGCCCGCAGATCTCGTCGCTCTGCGTGGAGACGGCGCGCAGCTCGCCCTCCGCGCCGACCTCGTTGAAGTACACGGGCAGCGTGCGCAGCAACTGTTTGGCGACGAAGTAGATAGGGCGGATGTCGGCGTCCAGGAAGCGCGTGACGTCGCGCTGAAAGAGGTCGGTGTCGGCGATGTAGACGCCGCCCAGGCGGAGCTGCACGTTGAGAGCCGCGGCCAGGCGCTCGTACAGCGCGGGGTTGGACTCGATGATGTGCATCCAGCAGCGGATCTTCGGCAGATGGTAGGGATTGACCACGGTCTCCCAGTCATCGGTCGCTCCGCTGATCTCGGGGTACTGGAACCTCCAGTAGAGGATGTCGGCGATGATGTGGTCGACCGCCTTGACGTCGCCGGCCTCGCCGATGGCCACGCCGATGGCCTCGTAGCACTTGAAGCGCATGAGGAGGAACTGGTTGTCGCGGTCGCGGAAGAACAGGGTGAGGCGGGTGAGGATCGTCTCGACGTCCGTGCGCCGGTCGGGGTGGAGCATCTGCTTGATGACCCCGAGGAGGTCGGCCATCACCTCGTTCTGGCGATAGCCCAGGGTGTCGTCTTTGAGGAAGTAGACGCACACCGCGAAGCGGTCCTCGAGGTTCTCGACCTGGAACAGCCGGCCGATCGCGCGCCCGAGGATGTCGGAGAGCGCGGGGTACCGCTCCGCAAGGAGCAGCTCCTCGTCGGTCGCCTTCTCGGCCCCGCCGATCAGCGCCGACAGGCGCTTGCCGGCGAGCAGAGCGAAGCGCTCGGCGATGGCCGCGGGATCGGTGAGGCCGGCCCCCTGCGCCGTCGCCCAGCCGGGCACATCGAGGCGCTCCTCCACCCGGCGATAGCCGAGGAGGAGCACGCGGCGGTAGAGATCGAAGAAGACCGGCCCCGGCGCCGGCCGCCGGCCCGTCTGCGCGACCAGGTCGCGGAGCAGCGCGTCGCGTTCGAGAAAGGCCACGGGCTGCAGGGGCAGCAGGCGGATCAGGGACTCGCCGATCATCTCGAGACTGTCGTCGTAGGCGGCGCCGTGCTGTCCGCTCAAGGCATCCGTGCACCACTGGAGGAGCCCGCGGAGCAGGAGTGAGGCCTGCTCGGCGGTGAGAGGACTGTCGAGCAGCCCGAGCACCAGCTCCGCGAACAGTCCGAACAGGCTGGAGCGGTCGGGAGAACGCTCGTAGTAGGGCCAGTTGCGGAGAAGGGTCGTCTGAAAGCCCTCGACGAGCATGTCGGCGTTGCGAAAGGTGTGGAAGTACTCGCCCATGGTCTCGGTGAGCGAAGTGCGCACGCCGTGGAGCCCCTCCACAGCGTCAACGAGCGGCACGTAGCGCTCGGGGATGACGACCTTCTGCGCGGTCCTGCCGATGTTGGCGCGCAGGGCGTCTGAATCGAATGGTGCTGGCGTCGTTCTCACGGTGGCCTCAATGATACCTTGGCGGCCGCCGGCAAACGCACCCGGCGGCGTCTGCCATGCCGTAAGATGGGCGGCGTCGAGCAACGCAGGGGGAGGACCGCAGGCCATGGGATTGCAACGAACGCTCGGTATCAACGGGTTGGGCCGCATCGGCAAGCTGGTGCTCTGGTATCACTTGGGGCGTGACGACTTCGATCGCCTCGTGGTCAATGTGGGCCGGCCGGTGGGGACGTCGCTGGACGCCGTGGTCCAGTACATCGCCAAAGACAGCACCTACGGTCCCCTGCACCGCTATCTCTTCGGGCAAGCCGGCGTGCGTGACATCCACGTGGTCGATGAGAACCGCGGCCTGATCAGCGCCCACGGCAAGGAGATCGTCATCCTGCGCGAGGCCCGCGACCCCAGGGACATCCCCTGGCGCGACCACGGCGTGTCCCTGGTCGTGGAGTGCACCGGCGCCTTCAGCGACCCGCACGCCGAGCCCGACGTTGCCCGCGGGTCGCTGCGCGGCCACCTCGCCGCCGGGGCGCGGGTCGTCGTCCAGAGCTCCCCGTTCAAGAGCAAGCAGAAAGGCGCGCCGCTCCCCGGCGACGCCGCCATCCTCATCCACGGCGTCAACGACTACCAGTTCGACCCGGCCGTACACCAGCTGATCTCCGCGGCGTCGTGCACGACCACGGCGCTGGCGCACATGATCCGCCCGCTGCTCGAGCGCGATCTTACGCGCAACATGATCACCGCCGGCATGAGCACGGTGCACGCGGTCACCAGCTCGCAGCCGGTGCTCGACGCCGTGCCGCGAGCCGGCGCCACCGACCTGCGCAAGACCCGCGGCGCCCTGGGCAATGTGGTGCTCACCTCGACGAACGCCGCCGCGGCGCTGGAGCTGGTCATGCCCGAGATCGGGCGCATCGGCTTCATGGCCGACTCGGTGCGCATCCCCACGCAGACCGTGAGCCTCATCATCCTCAACGTGACCTTCCAGAGCGAGACGCTGGCCGACGGCACGGTCTCGGTGGACCGCGACGTCATCAACGCCATCTACCGCGAGGCGGCGGAGGGCGAGGCGAAAGGTCTGCTCGTGCTCAGCGACGAGCAGAACGTGTCCTCCGACATGCTCGGCGAGAACGCCGCCGTGGTCATCGAGGGCGTCGAGACGCACACGCGCACCGGCTTCATGGACATCAGGGTCCCCGCCAGGACGCCGGGCCAGAGCGCGGACTGCGAGACGGTGCGACTGCCGCTCACGCACGTCAAGATCTTCGGCTGGTACGACAACGAGATGGGCAGCTACACCCACCGTCTGGGCGAGCTCACCACGCGCATCGCCAAGAGCATGTAGGGCGCGCCCCTGCGGCGTCAGGGATCGAGCTCGGCGGCGCGGGCGGCGAGGCGCCGCAGGCGATGGTTGAGCGCCGATTTGCTGAGCGGCGGGTGCGCGCGGCCGGCCAGTTCCAGCAGGCTCAGGTACGGGTAGCGCAGGCGCAGATCCGCGACCTCGCGCAGCGCGTCGGGCAGCGCCGCCCAGGCGGACGAGGCCATGAGACGGCGGGCGGCGGCGGCCTGCCGCGCCGCCGCCGCCGCGGCCCGCCGGGCGTTGGCCTCGTCGCAGTTGGCCAGCCGGTTGGCGCTCTCGCGCACCGTGCCCAGCACGGCGTGCTCCTCCCAGCGCAGGCAGGCCTCGTGGGCGCCGAGCACGGCCAGCAGATCGGCGGCCGTTTGTGAGCGCTTGCTGTAGCAGGCGACGTTGCGGTCGCGGTCGGCCAGCTTGAACGGCAGGCCGAGGCGCGCCAGCAGGCCGCGCACCTGGTCCGCCAGCCCGGCGTTCTCGACGGTGAGCTCGACGTGCACCGGCGCCCCCGGCGCCGAGATCGAGGCGCAGCCCAGGAAGAGGCCGCGCAGGAAGGCGATGAGGCAGCAGCGCCGCTCGACCAGCCGCCGCGGCACGGTCATCTGCACGAGCAGGTCGTCGGAGAGCACGCCCAGCTCGTTGAGCAGCTGCAGGTCGCGGGCTTCGTCGCCGAGGATCACCTCGTAGCGCAGCCCGAGCGGCGCGGCGTCCACGGTGCGCAGCGACGACTCGACGGCGAAGCCCTTGAGCAGGCCGAGCACGTGGCGGGCGGTGGCCGGCAGGCCCAGCGAGACGCGCACCCCGAAGCGCCCGCCGGGGCCGATCTCGAAGACGCCGGCGCCGAAGACGATGCCCGAGAGCTGCGCCCGGCGACAGTGCTCCGCCGCCGGCACGACGGCGCCCAGCTCGAGCTTGACGTCGCGGGTGAAGCCCACGGGCGCTACCTCACGATACGGATGAGCGCCTGCGCCAGACGCTTCGAGTCGTGGCGCACGACGTTGCTCTCGGCCGCCACCTGGGCGTGCGTCACCTTGACGCCGGCCTCCCGCAGGCGGTCCTCGTCCACGACCACGGGGCGCGCCCCGAGGCGCCGGTAGCTGGCGACCAGATCCGCGGAGACCGCGGCGTCATTGACCAGCACCACATCGACGAGCCCGGTGAGGCCGTGCCGGTGCAGCGCGTCGAGGTGGTCGGCGGCCGTGTAACCGTCGGTCTCGCCGGGCTGCGTCATGACGTTGCAGACGTACACCACCAACCCCCTGGTCTCCTTGATCGCGGCGCGGACCTCGGGGATCAGCAGATTGGGGATGATGCTCGTGTAGAGGCTGCCGGGGCCGAGGACGACGAGGTCGGCGCGGCGCAGCGCGGCGATGGCCTGCGGCAGAGGCCGCGGCGCAGCGGGCGTGAGCCAGACGCGCCGCGGCAGGCGCTCCGCGGCCGTGATCGTGCTCTGGCCGCTGACCTGGCCGCCGCCCTCGAGCTGCGCGTGCAGCACCACGTCGTCGAGCGTGGACGGCAGTACGCGGCCGCGTACCTTGAGGATGTGCGTGGACTCCTGGACGGCGCGCTCGAAGTCGCCGGTGACCTCGGTCAGCGCGGCCATGAAGAGGTTGCCGAAGCTGTGACCCTGCAGGCCGCCGCCGGGGAAGCGGTACTGGAACAGGCGGCTCATCATCGACTCGTCGTCGGCCAGGGCCACGAGGCAGTTGCGCAGGTCGCCCGGCGGCGGCATGCCCATGTCGCGGCGCAGCAGCCCCGAGCTGCCGCCGTCATCGGCCATCGTCACGACGGCGGTGAGGTTGCTGGTGTGGGCTTTCATGCCGCGGAGCAGCGCCGCGAGGCCGGTGCCGCCGCCCACGGCCACCACGCGCGGCCCGCGCGCCAGCCGGTCGGCGGCGCGGATCTCGGCGGCCGTCTCGGGAGCGGTGCGCTGGAAGATCAAGGCCCTGCGGGCGCCGATGAACAGCGCGATGACGCCGAGGGCGACGCCGTCGAAGGCCAGGAGCACCGCCGCCCAGTGCCTGTCGTGCAGCCAGCCCATGCCCAGGCCGCGCATGAGCTGCGGCGACCAGAAGACGCCGACGGCGAGGATCGCCGAGTAGACGAGCAGGGCGCCGCCGACGCCCGCGAGCAGCAGCCAGCGCTTGATCCCGAGGCCGGGATACAGCCACTCCAGGGAGCGCCGCATCAGGCTCTCGTGATGTCCCGGTGGCGCACGACCGTGTAGTAGCCCTGCTTCTCGTAGCGCTCGCCGATGAGCTGCGCGACGGCCACCGAGCGGTGACGGCCGCCGGTGCAGCCCACGCCGATGGTGAGGTGCGCCTTGCCCTCCGCGGCGTAGCGCGGAAAGAGGAAGTCGAGCAGCGGGAACAGGCGCTCGAGGTACTCGCCGGCGCCCGCCGACTCCACGACGAAACCGCGCACCTCGGCGTCGAGGCCCGTGAGCGGCCGCAGGCGCAAGTCGTAGTGCGGGTTGGGCAGAAAGCGCACGTCGAAAAGCAGGTCGGCGTCGATGGGGATGCCGTACTTGTAACCGAACGACACCACGGCGAACACGATGTTGGTGCGCCGCGTGTGGTTGATGAGGTCCTCGTTGAGGCGCGCCTTGAGCTGGTGGATCGAGGTGTCGCTGGTGTCGATCACCAGATGGGCGCGCTCGCGCAGACCGGCGAGCAGCCCGCGCTCCTTGCGGATGCCGTCGATGACGCTGCCGCGGCCGGCCAGCGGGTGCCGGCGGCGGGTCTCTTTGAAGCGCCTGACGAGAGCCTCGTTGGAGGCCTCCAGGAAGACGAGCGTGTACTCCACGCCGCGCTCGTGCAGCTCGTCGAGGAGCACTTCGAGCTGACTGAAGTACTCGCCGCCGCGCACGTCGCTGACCACGGCCACGCGGTCGACCTTGCTGCCCGTGCGGCGGAACAGGTCGACGAGCGTCGGCACGAGCTCCGGCGGCAGGTTGTCGACGCAGAACCAGCCGGCGTCTTCGAACGAATCCATGGCCTGCGACTTGCCCGCCCCCGACAGCCCCGTGATGACGACGAACTGCAGCGCCTCGGTCACGCCGGCCTCCCCTCGATCATGCGAGTCTGCCGTCCACGACGGGCACGCGTTCGAGCCTCAGCAGGCGTTCCTTCCAGGCCGGGTCGTCGCCGTACTGCCCGAGCCGGCCGTCGTTTCTGACGACGCGGTGGCACGGCAGGATCACGGGCAGCAGGTTGCGGGCCATGACTGATCCGGCGGCGCGGTAGGCGTTGGGCCGCCCCGCCGCCGCGGCCAGCTCCCGGTAGCTGACGGCGGCGCCGTAGGGCACGCCCGCGAGCGCCCGGTACACGTCGCGCTCGAAGTCGGTGAGACCCTGCGCGGCGGCGTGGGCGTCGAGGTCGAGGTGGAAGGCGACGCGCTCGCCGGCGAAGTACCGCTCGAGCAGGCCGGGCCAGCGGCTCGACGGGTGTCCCGGCGCCGCGCGCACGGCGGGGTCCGGCAGGTCCAGCCTGAGCGGGAGGTCGCCGGCGACCACCAATCTGCCCACGCCGAGGTCGGTGACGTACCACTCCTCCCTGGCGGGCCCGCGGACCACGGGGCCGTCAGCCGGCTTTGTGAAGCTGCGCATAGATCTCCCTCGCCACTTTGCCAGGCAGCCCCGGCACGCGCTCGAGCTCCTCGCGAGAGGCGGCGATGAAGCGCTCGGGGCTGCCGAAGTGCTGCAGAATACGCCGCCGACGCACGGGGCCGACCTGCGGCAGCTCGTCGAACACAGAGGCCTTGCGCAGGTCGGCGTCGCGCCGCTGCCTATGGTACGTCACGGCGAAGCGGTGCGCTTCGTCGCGGATGCGCTGCAGCAGGAGGGAGCCGGGATCGTCGGCGGGCAACGGCAACGGCTCGCGGCGCCCCGGCACGAAGACCTCCTCGCGCTGCTTGGCCAGGCTGACGAGGTCGATGGTGACGTCCGCCGCGCGCAGCGCCGCCTGCGCCGCCGAGAGCTGGCCCTTGCCGCCGTCGACCACGACGAGATCGGGCAGCGCGGCGAAGCTCTCGTCGTAGTCGCCGGCGGCGGCGGCGCGGCGCTCGAAGCGCCGGCGCAGCACCTGGTTCATCATGGCGAAGTCGTCCTGCCCCTGCACGTCGCGCAGCGCGAACTTGCGGTAGTGCGCCTTCTTGGCCACGCCGCCCTCGAAGACCACCATGGCGCCCACGACGTGCTGCTCGCCGAGGTTGGAGATGTCGTAGCACTCGATGCGCAAGGGCAGACCCTCGAGGCCGAGGCCGTCGCGCAGGCTCTCGAGCGCCTCGATGCGCGCCGTGCTGCGGCGCGCCAGGCGCTCGGCCTCGGCCTGCGCGGCCAGCTCGGCGTTATGACGCGCCAATTCGAGCAGGCGGCGCTTGGGGCCGCGCTTCGCGGCGCGCACGGTGACCCCGGCGCCGCGCCGCGCGGCCAGCAGCGCCGCCACCCCCTCACTCTCGTCGAGGGGCGCGACGATCTGCGGCGGGATCGTCGATCCGTCCCAGTAGAATTCGAGGAGGAACTCCTCCAGCACCTCCGCGGGGTCGCGGCCGGCGGCGTTCTCGACGTGAAGAGCCTGCCGGTCGACCACAGCGCCGTCGCGCACGCGGAACACCTGCACGTTGGCCCCCGGCTCGCCCTGGTGCAGGCCGATCACATCGAAGGCCTCGCCGCCCTCGATGCGCGCCGTCTGCCGTTCGTGTACGTGCCGCACGCCGGCAAGTCGGTCGCGCAGCGTCGCCGCCTTCTCGAACTCCCGCGCCCCGGCAGCCGCGGCCATCTCGCCGGCGATGCCCCGCTCCACGTCGCCGAGCCGCCCGCGCAGGAAGTCGATGGCCTGCTGCACGACCGCCATGTACTCCTCGTGCGTGACGCGCGCGCCGCACGGAGCCAGCGAGCGCTTGATGAAGTACTGCAGGCAGGGCGAGCCGCTGGGGCGCCCCGGCTTGGCGCCGCGGCACTTGCGGTACGGGAAGATGCGCCCGATCACATCGAGCGTGTCGCGCACCTTGCGGGCGCTCGAATACGGCCCGAAGTAGAGGTTGCCGGGCACGTGCCGGCCGCGGAAGAAGCGCACTCGCGGCCACTCGTCGCGCAGCGTGATCTCGATGAACGGGTAGCTCTTGTCGTCGCGCAGGCGCAGGTTGAACGGCGGCCGCGCCTCCTTGATGAAGTTGTCCTCGAGGAGCAGCGCCTCGCCCTCGGAGGCCGCGACCACCCATTCGATATCGCGCGCCTGGGCCAGCATCTCCGGAGTGCGCCCGTGCGGCGTGCCGCTGCGACGGAAGTACGACGAGACTCGCTTGCGCAGCTCTTTGGCTTTGCCCACGTAGAGGACCTCCCCGGCGGCGCCCATGAAGCGGTACACGCCGGGCTCGTTGGGGATGCGCGGGAGGATGGCGCGCAGACGCGCCGCGTCGTCGGTCGGCTGTACGTGGTCGTTCATCGGCTCGATTGTACCCGTCCGGTGCGAGCGCGCCGGCCGGGCGGACGACGAGGCGGGCGGTCATCCGGCCTTGTGCAGCCGCTGCTCGATGCGTTCGCGCACAAGCTTCCAAGGCTCGCCGGCGCCGGGGTCGCGGGCCAGGTCGGCGAGGCGGCGGTCGAGCTCGGCAGTCTGGGTCTCGGTGAGCGGAAGCTCCCCGGTCTCGGCGGCGATGCTGCGCCAGAGATCCTCGGCGAGCTGGATGCGCTCAGCCACGGAGAGCTTGCTGATGTCGAGGTCGGTCGTGTGTACGCGCTCAGTCTGCCCGCTGCAGGTAGAGTCCACAACACTCACCTGGGTGGACAACCCCGTTCGCCGTCGCAACCGCCAACGTCGGGGCGTTGAGCAGCGTGCGATGGCCATGAAGGATATCGCGGACTTTGGGGGCGTCTGCTCGAACGCCCTGTTGGCCCGGGAGCTCACGGCCCTTGCGTCTGCACAGGCTCGTTCCCCCGCGGAGAACCACCCCGGCGGCGCGAGATTCTGATTCCGAGCGACTCCTCGAACCTCGCATTCGGGATGAAGCCGCATCTCTTGCCTCGGTGGCCGACGAAGTCGACTGCATGCTGGGACAAGCACGCGAATTCATCGCTGCCTTTCCGGAACACCCGCACCTGGTATCGGCTCTCGCCCACCCGACTTATCGCCGCCATGTCGCCCTCACTGGCTCGGTGCGTGAACCTCAGAAGGCGTGTGCCAAGGCGGAAGTCGAAGTTATTCTCAGCCTCAAACGTCACTCTTGCCTGATCGTCCACGACGCCAAGGTCGACATAGTCGAGCTCAACCAGAGCGGAGTAAGTTGCTTTCGTGCCACGAGTATTTCGAATCGTCAGCGCCGGAAAGAAGTCATACGAGTCCTTGCTGAGCCAGAAGTACTGAGTTCCCTTACCCGCCGCAGTGCCTGGAGCCGCGTTGATTCTCGCCGTGTCGGAGTGACTCAGGGTGATGACGAGGGTGATCTCTTCCGTGTCGTCAATCACTATGTCTGCTGCTTGCTCGTCGTACACGAGCTTCCACGCCGGTGCGTCAGGATCGTCCAGGCGCGGAGCGTAGTAGTCCCAGTTCTGGCCCCGGAGAGCGGCCTCGAGGTCCCCCCAGGCGAAACAGGCGACGGAGGTTGTCGCCTCATCGAGCAGCACCGACATCTCAACGTTCTGGGACATGCCGGGACCAGTGAAGTTCCCCGAGGTCACGATCAGTGAGTCGCTCAGCGGCCGACTCACGCCGTAACACTTGGCGTGCAGAAGCCGCTTCCGGTTGATGAGCGTCACTTCCACACCGCAGTCGAGGAGCTCTTGCACCACCTGCTTGCTCGTGAGCCGCTGAGCCGTGCTGCCACCCAAATACGCGACGACTCGCCCGCCCGCCTGGATGTGACTGCGGAGCACATCGTAGAACCGCACGCCCCCGTTGTAGTTCGCGAATCCCGAGACGATGAATATGGCGCCGTCGCCCGGTCGATGCTCCCGGATCCACAGGCGTTCCAGCAGTGGCACAAGGCCCCGATTCAGACCCGTAGCGTACACACCCGGGTGAACGACGATTTCGTTCATCTGGCCTCCAGAAGGACCAGGGCTTCAGACCTGACGGCGTTCCTTACGTGGTAGCCGTAGCGCTGGTAGGTCTGGAGCCTATGCATCTCACGAAGATCCCAGCCTGTTGAGCAGGCAAGCTCCGCGAGGTGGTGCGGCGTGTCGATGTCAAAACGGTCCCCCCCGAGTGTGGTGTGGTTGCCTCCGACGACGAGCGCGTAGGGGGCCCTCAAGGTCATGGCGGTTCGCACCGACTTGAACGAATCCCTCATGGACGTGAAGTATCGGTACAGTAAGAACGGAACGGCTCGCCGGCGGAACCCATCGTTGTCCCCAATCGCATCACGCAGTCGGACGCAGAAGCGCCATTGCTCATCAGGTAGGTGACCCAGGTTGTTCTGCATCTGCTCGTCGAGTAGGCCCTGCTGCGAACCGCGGCTTTCCCTGCTCCCTATGAGAAGCGCATCGAGAATCGGGATGTCCTCAGGTTCAGCAAGCTCCAGCCAGACGATGCTCAGCCGTTGAGTATCGATGTAGGGCAATGCCGTGGCGTACGGTGGGCTCGTGATTGCAAGACCGAATCTGCAGGAAGAAACGTCGCTGGCAACTACGGCTCTCGCATCCCCGAGAACCGCTATCGGCCGCGTACAAGTCGTGCCCAGGACACTCTGCGTTGCTCGGAGCTTCGCTGTCAGCGCGAACACGGCTGCCCTGAGCTGCTCCTCGAATGGCACGGTAGGAGGTGGCGTCTTGCGCCGCCTGATACGCAAGTCGGTGGGATCTTGGAGAGAGTAGTCCCTTAGCAGGTTGCTGGCGAGGGCAAGCAGCGCAGGCTGCACGGAAGCATCCGCCAGCAGTATCCGCTGCCGGATTCCCTCGATAGTCGAGTGTGTATCAGCGTCGAACCATCGGGCAAGGTAGGCAGCCCGAGCCTCGCTGCCGGACTGCGGCGCTGAGGCACGTCGGGGCCGCGGGACTGTCAGTACGCGTCGAGCCTCGGCCGCGAGCAGGTCGGGCGAAGCGTGAAGCGTGGCGATCTTCGCGTTGGCCAAGAACACAGCGAACGGGTTCGAGTCCAGTCCGACGCCACGAAGCCCAGCGTGCGCCGCTTCGACCAAGGTTGTCCCTGAGCCGCAGAACGGATCCAGGATCATTGGGGGGTCATCAGCTCGTGCGATCAGGATGTTGAAAAGCGCACGCGCAACCTGAGGGTTGAACTTGCCCTTGTACTCGTGGACGCCATGAACTGAGTACCGTGTTGACTGGCGCTTACCGTTGCCGTTGACGGACTCGAGTAGCGCCTGTGTTGTCGGAATGATCTCGTTGTCACACGAGAATCCGGAGAAGTAGACGAGGCGCTGTGCCTGGCCGGGCCGACGGACCCGATCGATTTCGAAGCCCCCGTCGACATCGCGAATCGCCTGCGGCCGGAGCAAGGTCTCGAGCTCGCGGTGAGCGAGGTCGAGCTCATACGGAAAGTAGCGGTAGTCATGCCGCTCGACTCGCATGACTAGCGCGGCTTTCTGAACGCCAAGACGAATTCGGTTCGGATGTTCGCGTGAGAGAGATTGAAGGACTTGCGTCGGCTGTTCAATGGCCGCTCGACATCGAGAACCTCGGCGTAGCGGAGTGACGCTGCGAGCTTCCGCAAGGTGTTGGCGTTGTCGACTATCTGGCCGTGGATCTTCGATCGACCAACGACAAAGCACGCGTGCCCTCCCGGCACGAGCGCTTCATCAATGAGCGCGAAGGTCACGGCCATCTGCTGCTCGAAGGTTTCGGCGGTGTGTCGACTAGCGCCGAAGAAGTGCGCGCGAGCACCGATCTCCTTGGTCTTGACCGCGATCGGGTCGAATCCCAACCACCACATTCGATACTTGTGGTACAGCCAGTACTCGTAGGCATTGGGGTACGGGGGCGATGTCACAACGAGGCCGACCGGCTCCAACCCGATGTCGCCCCGCGTCGCAGCGAGGATGTCGGCCTCAACGATATGACACGGCTGCAATGCCCAATCTCGTGCCAGGAGAGCTCTGTCGATGTCGACGACGGCCGCTTGGTATGCCGCAAAGACATCGTCACTCGAGATGCGCTTCTCGATGGCGGCGTAACGAGTGTCGCTTTCCTGTCGCGAAACACGAACGACTATTCGGGACAACGCCAGCCTTAGCGCGTCGACATTCGTGTCGCTGACCTCAGCATCGATCGCCTGAACCAATGCAGCAAGGGCGATCTGCACCGCGACGCCGAACCAATGGTCGAGATTGGGCAAGCTGGGGACAGTTGGAGAGGTCATACCTCGAGCGCGTTCCGCCACACGCGCGCCGGCGTCGGCAAACCCCTGCGGATACGGGCTGGTCTTCACCCTGCTGATAAGACAGGCGATCGGATTCAAGTCGATGCCGACGGACGAGAGCCCCGCGCGCTGCGCCTCGACCAAGGTGCTGCCGCTGCCGCAGAACGGATCGAATACCGTTGTGCCGTCTGGCACAGGCAGCGCGCGAATCAGTGCCGAAGGTATGTCGCTGATGAACTTCGCCGGGTACGGGTGAACGGCTTCCACAGCGTGCTGACACAGACGCGTGGAGAATGTCCAGTCCGCTTCGGCCAAGCCTGCGTAGATGTCGGTGGGGCTAGCCAACACCGAGTCCATGGTCTGCTCCTACCGCTTGTGGGTCTCTTGGGAATTGCTCCAACTATAGCGCGCAGCCATGACGGAAGCCCAGTCCTCCAACGACCTCCAATGAACTCGGGCACACGCTCGACGCGGGCTGTGCGAGGCCGAGCCTCGGGCTAACTTGCAGCAGCGGAAGCTCCTTCTGGGACGTTCGACGTAGACCGCCTTCTTCTGCGCATGACGGAAGCAAGAGGGTGAGCGGGTGTCATGGGCAGGCTGCGAGCGCGTACGGCACAGGAGGCCGGCAATGCTGGATTCTGCCTGCAAGGACGGACGCCGACTGCCTCGTATCGGTCAGGCCCCGACGGCCGCGGTCTCGCCCCCGAGCACGCGCGCCAGGAACTGCCCCGTGTGCGAGGTCGCCGCCTGCGCGACAAGGTCTTCGGGGGCGCCCACGGCGACGATGGCGCCGCCCTCCTCCCCGCCCTCGGGCCCCAGGTCGACGATCCAGTCGGCCGACTTGATCACGTCGAGGTTGTGCTCGATGACGACCACGGTGTTGCCCTGTTCGACGAGCCGCTGCAGCATCTCGAGGAGCTTGTCGATGTCGGCGAAGTGCAGGCCGGTGGTGGGCTCGTCGAGGATGTAGAGCGTCTTGCCGGTGGCGACCTTGCTGAGCTCGCTGGCGAGCTTGACGCGCTGCGCCTCGCCGCCGGAGAGCGTGGTGGCCGGCTGACCCAGCTTGATGTAGCCCAGGCCGACCTCGTCGAGCGCCTTAAGCCGGCGCGCGATGCGCGGCACGTTGGCGAAGAACCCCACAGCGTCCTCGACGCTCATCTCGAGCACCTCGGCGATGTTCCTGCCCTTGTACCAGACCTCGAGGGTGTCGCGGTTGTAGCGCTTGCCGCGGCAGGCCTCGCAGGGCACGTACACATCAGGCAGGAAGTGCATCTCGATCTTGATCTGGCCGTCGCCCTTGCAGGTCTCGCAGCGGCCGCCCTTGACGTTGAAGCTGAAGCGCCCGGGCTTGTAGCCGCGCAGCTTGCTCTCGGGGGTCTGCGAGAAGAGCTGGCGGATGTGGTCGAAGACGCCCGTGTACGTGGCCGGGTTGCTGCGCGGCGTGCGGCCGATGGGCGACTGGTCGATGTCGATGACCTTGTCGAGGAGGCGCGCGCCGTCGATGCCGTCGTGGTCGCCGGCGCGCAGCTTGGAGACGCGGCTGAGACGGCTGGCCATGCCCTTGTACAGGATCTCGTTGACCAGCGTCGATTTGCCGGACCCGGAGACGCCGGTGACGCAGGTGAAGGCCGACACCGGGAAGGCGACGTCGATGCCGCGCAGGTTGTGCATGCGGGCGCCGCGCACGGTGAACCATTCGAGCGGCAGGCGGCGCTGGCCGGGCAGGGCGATGCTCCTGCGCCCGGCCAGAAAATCGCCGGTGAGCGAGGCCGGGTCGTCCATGATCTGGCGTGGGGTGCCTTCGGCGACCACGCTGCCCCCATGCTCGCCGGCCCCCGGCCCCATGTCGACGATGTGGTCGGCCGAACGCATCGTCTCTTCGTCGTGCTCGACGACGATCACGGTGTTGCCCAGGTCGCGCAGGCGAAGCAGCGTGTCGATGAGGCGCCGGTTGTCGCGCTGGTGCAGGCCGATGCTGGGCTCGTCGAGGATGTAGAGCACGCCGACCAGTGCCGAGCCTATCTGCGTGGCCAGGCGGATGCGCTGCCCCTCGCCGCCCGAGAGCGTGGCCGAGGCGCGCTGCAGCGTGAGGTAGCCGACGCCGACGTCGTTGAGAAACGTGAGGCGCTCGATGATCTCCCTGATGACGCGCCCGCCGATGAGGCGCTCGGTGTCGCTGAGCCGCAGCGCGTGCAGAAAGCCGAGCGCCTCGCGCACGCTCATCAGCGTGAAGTCGTTGATGTTGCGCTCGCCCAGCGTGACGGCGAGGCTCGTGGGCTTGAGCCGTGCTCCATGACAATCCGGGCACGGCCGGTCGGCCATGTACTCCTCGATCTTCTGGCGCACCTGCTCGGACTCGGTCTCGGCGAAGCGCCGCTGCAGATGCTTGAGGATGCCCTGGAAGCTGGCCGTGTAGTGGCGCATGCGGCCCTGGTAGTTGCGGTAGCTCAGAGGAATGCGCTCCTTGCCGGTGCCGTACAGAAAGAGGTCGCGCTGCTCTTCGGGGAGCTCGTCCCACGGCTTGTCGGTGTCGATGCCGAACGCGGTGGCGATGGCCTCGAACACCTGCTCGAGCCAGCCGAACGAAAGCTGCCCGTACGGCAGCAGCGCGCCTTTGTCGATGCTCACCGACCCGTCGGGGACGACGAGCGCCGGGTCGATCTCCTGCGTGGACCCCAGGCCGTGACAGGTGGGGCAGGCGCCGTGCGGGCTGTTGAAGCTGAAGATGCGCGGCTGGATCTCGGGCAGCGAGATGCCGCAGTGTACACAGGCGAACTTCTCGCTGAACGTGAGGGTCTGGCCGTCGGCGGTCTCGATCTCGACGAGGCCGTCGGCGAGCTGGGCGGCGGTCTCGACGGAGTCGGTGAGCCGCCGCCGCAGGCCGTCCTTCATCACCAGGCGGTCGACGACCACGGCCACGTCGTGCTTGAGCTTCTTGTCGAGGTCGAAGTCCTCCTCGAGCTCACGCACCTCGCCGTCCACCTTGACGCGCGTGAAGCCGTCGGCGCGGAACTGGTCGAAGAGCTTGCCGTACTCGCCCTTGCGGCCGCGCACCACGGGCGCGACGACGCTGAACCTGGTGCCGCCGTCGAGGTCGCACACCTGGTCGACGATCTGCTGGATGCTCTGCCCCGAGATGGGGCGTCCGCAGTTGGGGCAATGCGGGTGCCCGACGCGCGCGTACAGCAGGCGCAGGTAGTCGTAGATCTCGGTTACCGTGCCGACCGTGGAGCGCGGGTTGCGCGACGTCGTCTTCTGATCGATGGAGATGGCCGGCGAGAGGCCCTCGATGCTGTCCACGTCCGGCTTGTCCATCTGCCCGAGGAACTGGCGGGCGTAGGCCGAGAGCGACTCGACGTAGCGCCGCTGGCCTTCCGCGTAGATCGTGTCGAAGGCCAGCGACGACTTGCCGGAGCCCGAGAGGCCCGTGATGACGATGAAGCGGTCGCGCGGCAGCCTCACGGTGATGTCCTTGAGGTTGTGCTCGCGGGCGCCGGTGATGACGAGATCGTGATCCATGGTGGGGCGTGACTCCAGAGGCGACGTGCCCGATGACGGTCGGGCTCACCATTGTAACCGCTGCCGTGGACAGCTGCGGCCCCTCGCCTCACACCGTGAAGGCGAAGCCCTGCTCCTCGACGAGGCGCACGCAGGTCGCGACGACGTCGGCGTCGTACTTGACGCCGGCGTGCTCCTTGACCTCGGCGAGGGCGGCCGCCATGCCGAGCGCCGCGCGGTAGGGGCGGTGCGAGCTCATCGCCTCGACGACGTCGGCGACGGCGAGGATGCGCGCCTCCGGCAGGATGTCCTCTCCGGTGAGCCCCCGCGGGTAGCCCGAGCCGTCGAGGCGCTCGTGGTGCTGCAGCACCATCTCGGCGACCGGGAGGCCGAAGTCGATGGCCCCGAGGATGTCGAAGCCGGCCTGGGGGTGCTGCTTGATGAGGTCGAGCTCGACCTCACTCAGGCGCCCCGGCTTGGAGAGGATCTCGGCGGGCACGGCGATCTTGCCGACGTCGTGGATGAGGCCGCCGAGGCGCAGGGCGTCGAGCGCTTCGCCGTCCATGCCCATCTCCGCGGCGATCGCCGTGGCCAGCTCGGAGACGCGGCGCTCGTGGCCGGCCGTATAGGGATCGCGGGTCTCGACGACGAGGCTGATGGCCAGCACGGCGCCCTCGACGGTGCGCCGCAGCTGCTCCGCCTGGCGGCGCACCTGGGCCTCCGCTTCGTACTGCTCGGTGACGTCGATCGAGATGCCGCCGACCAGCGGCGGCTTGCCCGCGCGGAGGATCGGAAAGTGCACCGAACGCGAGTACTCCATCCCGTGGTCCGACGACCACTCCCTGACCTCTTCGACCACTTCGCCCGCCAGCACGCGCTCTCCGATCTCGCGGACCGCGAGCGCCTCTTCCGGCGCCCAGAGCTCCTCGGGGGTCTTGCCGGTCCATCGCGCGCTCGGGAGGCTCCGCTCCGCGGCCCTTTCGTCATTCCCATAGACGTAGCGCAGCTCGGCGTCCTTGATGGTCAGACGGCCGGGCAGGTACTCGGCGAACCGCTTGAATCGGTCTTCTCTCTCCCGCAGCGCCTCTTCGGCCTGCGTGCGCTCGGTGATGTCAAGGGCGATCTCAACGACAGCGACCACGTTTCCTTGCGCGTCGAATATGGGCTCGCCCTTCTCGTCCCAGATCCTGCCATCGAGGGTGTGCACGATCGTGTGTTCCGAGCGTTTCGTCTCAAAAGCTCGCAGCGTTGGGCAGCTCTCACATGGCGCGAGGGGATCCCCCCAGAAGGCATGACAGGTGTGGCCGATCATCTCTTCCGGAGATCTGCCCACGGATCGTGCGGCCGCTGCGTTCGTCCAGAGGATCCTCAGGTTCTCGTCCACCAACGCGATATTGGTGGTGATACCTTCGAGGATCGCGCTCTTCTGCGCCTCACTGGCCCGCAGCGCCTCCTCGGCCTGCTTGCGCTCGGTGATGTCGCGGGTGATCGCCAGCAGGGATCCGATGGTCCCCTGCTCGTCGCGTTCCGGTACGACGCGGGTCGCGAAGTGCTTCTGGCCGGAGGGCGTCGGGAGACTCTGCTCGACGACCTGCTGCTCGCCCGTCTCCAGGGCTTGCCTCAACGCCTGATACACGACCTCGGCCTGTTCGCGCGGATAGCCGGTCTCGAGAGGCGTCTTGCCGACGAGCGTCTGCGCGGGGACTCCCAGTTGACCTGCGACCGCCGCATTGCAGTAGATGTAGCGCAGGTCGGTGTCGAAACGCACGATCATGTCCGGAGCGTTCTCGACCAGAGTGGAGAACTCCTGTTCCCGGCGCCGCAGGGCCTCCTCCGCCGCGCGGATCTCCGTGACGTCGGTGAACATGCCGAAGGATCCACGGAACTCACGCTTCGGCCCCAAGTCGGCGGTCGAGGACACCGCGGCCCAGACCTCGCCTCCGTCCTTGCGTCTCAAGCGGGCCAGGTAGCCGCCAGACTGCCTCCGGCTGATCTCGCGCATCGCCGCGCCTTGAGTGGCGAAATCCTCCTCGAACATGAGATCGGTGACGACGCGCCCGAGCATCTCATCGACGTCGTAACCGAGCATCGCCGCCATCTGAGGGTTCAAGAACGTCGTGCGGTACTCGCCGTCCATCGCCCAGATGCCCTCGCGGGCCGTCTCGACGATGCGGCGGTACATGGCTTCGCTCTCCGCGGCGCGCTCCTCGACGGCGCGCTGCGCGGTGATGTCGCGGGCGTAGACGATGACGAAGGAGTCCTCGTCATGCTCATGGTGGTCGAGGGT
>Ga0247841_10002991_pt1 | contig 32205 bp, 30 predicted proteins | sample LaCruzMarch2015__2_FD_192410 | JGI IMG/M metagenome (GOLD analysis project Ga0247841, IMG submission 192410) | Freshwater microbial communities from meromictic Lake La Cruz, Castile-La Mancha, Spain - LaCruzMarch2015_18m | ecosystem: Environmental > Aquatic > Freshwater > Lake | place: Spain...
CTCGTCGCGCAGAGCCGTAAGTTCTTCCCGCGGAACTTTTACATACGGCTCGCGCGCCACCGCGGAAGCGCGGCGTTTTACTTCTGTCAAAGCTCCTTCTATACGGCCCATGTCGCGCGATAACGCGGCGCGCACGCCGGACAATTCGGAAACATCTTTTTCAGCTTTTCTCAGCGCTTCCGTACGCAGTACCGTTTCCTTGTCGGATGATTTCGGATCTGCTATCCGGTCAAGTTCTGCGCTCACGACCGCGAGCCTTTCTGACGCGTCGCGTTTTTCATCAGCAACTTTCAGCTTTTCTTTACTTATGTACGCATCCTCAATGGCAAAATATGTCTGGGCAAGATTTATAAGGTCAGAGCGAAGGGCGTCCGCGCGTTCAAGCTTTTTTACCTGATTTTCAAGGAATCGCAGATGCGGTGCGAGTTCCCTGCGAAGCGAATTAACCTGCGCGATATTTTCATCCGTCTTTTCAAGCTTTTTCTCCGCCTCGCGTTTTTTGAACTCGTATACTTTGAGCCCAAGCGCATCTTCCAGCATTTCGCGGCGCTCGCGATTGGAGGCGAGCAATATCCTGTCCGATTCGCCCTGAGAAATAATGTGGTGACCGGTCTCTCCGATATTCGCGCCGGCTAGCAATTCTTCAATATCGCGAAGGCGCACGCGCGAGCCGTTTATGGAGTATTCGCTTGTCCCGTCGCGGAAAACCGCCCGTTCAATGGCGACCTCGTCAAAGTCTATCTTGAACGACCTGCGTGAATTATCAAAAACGATGGAGACCGCCGCGCGATTCGCGCGCGGAACAGTATGCGAACCGCCCCATATAAGATCCTCGGCGCGCTTGCCGCGCATGCTCTTCATTGACTGTTCTCCGAGCGCGAAACGGAACGCTTCAGCGACATTGCTTTTACCGGAGCCGTTCGGACCGACTATCGCAGTCGTCGCATTTCCAAAGTCCAAGACCGTCTTCTTGGCGAACGATTTAAATCCAACGATCTCCAATCGCTTTAACATTACTGATTATTGTACCAAATGAAAAAAGTTTATTGGTGAGCGAGCTGAACAACAAAGATATTTTTATCGTTTAGACTTGACAATGTACTGTCTTTGTGTATAATAGACGCCAGAAAAGGACTTTGTCATAAAAACTCAAATCAATAGAGAAAGGAGATAGTGATGGACAGAAAAAAGTTACTGTTCTTAATCGGAACAGCGATGGCGGCGTTTCTCGACTTTTCGGTTGGAGCTCTGCTCGCAACGATAGTCGGGAGTGTAATGGGGGAACCAGTAAACATATGGCATTTAATTGCCGGTGGTATCTTGGCTCTGTTGCCTGATATCACGCAGATAACAATGTCATGTTTCAAGAAAAAACAGATATTCATCAGCGATCATCATGAGACTTTTGACCACTGGCCGATTCTCATGATAACCATTTGGACGGTACTGTTGTTCATAGTTGGTGGAAGATATTGGGGAGTTCTGACATTCCTCTGCATGTTCTTCCATTACAACCATGATATGGAAATCGGGAACAATGGTGGGATTGCCTTCTTTGCACCATTCAAGTGGGAATTCTTCACTTGGTTCAAGGGATTCTACGACCCGGAGACTTCGCCAATATATCGGCCAGAAAATATTCTCGGCACATGGGTCTGGGAGAACTGGTTAAAACCAAGCACGCTGAGTCTTATTGAGATCTCATTGGGATCAGCGGCACTCGCTATTGCTACCAGCATGGTCGTGAATTACAGAGTTAGTATTTTGTTATTTGCCTTTTGTTGGATTGGAACTATTTTAGTCTGGCGTGAGGCCAGAAGCTGAAAAATCAGATTGAGTTAAAAGAGACCTTTGAAGCAGCCGCCTTTCCTAAAGAAAGGCGGCTTTATCTTTTCTATAAAACATCTACCACTGCTTCTTCTTGAGTCCGGCTTCGGCGGCGGATTGTTCAGCCTCCTGTTTGCTCTGCCCTTCTCCGCGCGCTATCTCTTCGGTGCCAATGAATACTCCTACGGTAAAAAGCTTCGCGTGGTCTGGACCCTCTTCAGAAATAGTCTCGTAGCGGGGTGTCGTGCCGTCTTTCTCCTGTGCGGACTCCTGAAAACGGCTCTTGGCATCCTGATAGGAACGCTTGGAGATAACTTCATCTATTTTTCCATAGAGAACTTTTGCTATGAACGCCTCGGCGTTTTCATATCCGGAATCAAGAAAGACGGCCCCTACGATAGCCTCGAACGCGTCCGCAAGTATTACGTCCCGCGCTCGGCCAGTATCTTTCGCTTCGCCTTTTGAAAGCAACAGATAATCATTGACGCCAAGAGTCTGGGCGCTTTCGGCAAGCGATACGGTGTTCACTAGAGCTGCGCGATAACTGGTAAGGTCGCCTTCAGGCTTCGCCGGAAATTTCTTGAAAAGGAAGTCGGTGACGGCGAGTTCCAGAACGGCATCTCCCAAAAATTCCAGCCGTTCATTATGGCTTCCCGTATAATCCCGATGCTCGTTCAGATACGAACGGTGCGTCAGCGCCTCGGTTAGGAGATCGAGGTTTTTAAACTGGACGCCGAGTTGTTTTGCAAAAGCTTTGAAATCAGGCATAAGATGAGCATAGCATCGTAAAAATTGAGGTCAACAAAAAGTTAAACCCCGCATCGCTGGCGCGATGCGGGGCCTGATGATTACTGCACGGCAATGATCAGCTTTAATTTTTTCGCTATGCTGCCTCCGTCTCCAACGGCGCAACCGTCAATTGATACGATTTTTTTGTTACGTTTGCCATCGTTATTGCACCGTAGCAGAAAAATCCCACTATTTGTGAAAGACATGGAAATTGGTTCCATTGCAACAATTGCCCATTCCCCAACCGGCCGATTTCCAAATCTGTAAAGCAGAGACGGCCCCGCGTCCACTTGTTGGAAAATTCCCTTAATTTCTCTTAACCTAACAAAAAACTCTGGTACTGGTACTGAGTTTTTGTGTTTCGGAAAATCAAGATCGCCCACCTCGCAACAAGCAGCTTTGATTATTTGCGGGGGTGTTACAACAAATTTCGAGTCTCGCATCATGTTCTTCGCTGCTTCATGAACCACTAAGCCGTCACTCGACATTTTGTAAAACAACTTGGTTCCCTCAATTCCTTTTGTTGCAATTTCCTCACTCCAAATCCAAACTGAAGGCGGGACTTCTTTTGCAATTATTCTCGAATCGACAAGTTTGAATTTTCTAACTGCTGCAGCTTCTGTGTTCATTCAATATTTCCTCCCGTTTTTTATTTTTTCTGTCATGTCTGACAGTTGAGCTAAAATCCGAAAAGAATGGTACACCGTGCAGATATTTTGTCAAATATGTGGAAATGACTACACCCGTACGCCGGATTGGTCCAGTAGTCTTTGTACAGCCGCAGTAACTATCGGCAACATATCATCATAAAAATTAAGATCGATTATGTCCTTAAAACGAAACCATTTTGCATCATCAAGCCCGCCGCTTTTTTTCAGGACAATAGGTTCAAAATCGCAGGAGGCCAAAAAGAAACGTACATGCTTACGCATCTTCCCTTTTTCCGGATGCGAAGCTATGTATTCATTCTCGCCTATCTGAGCTCCGACATTCGCATCAAGCCCTAGCTCTTCTTTTATTACGCGCGCCACGCCTGCTTCTGGCGTCGCGTCATCGCCAATGTGGCCTTTTGATAGTGTCCATCTGCCGAAAACGTCGTGTACAAGCGCGAGATAATACTGCCCGTCATGTTTTGCATAAACTATTGCTCCTCCCATGTTCTCTATTGGGAGAGCCTCATGTTTTACTTTCTTCTCGCCCTGCTCATTTTTCCCCGGCTCCCCAAGCTCTTTGTAGACAGCCCCGAGAACGCCGTTCACGAATCGTCCGCTTGAATCACCGCCGAATGTCTTTGCCAGTTCAATGGCCTCGTTGATGGCGACTTTCGCCGGCACCTGAGCACGGTCCGCAAAAAGCAGTTCGTAAAGCCCGAGTCGCAGAATGTTGCGGTCAACAGGCGCGATGCGCTCGAGAGACCAGTCGGGAGCGGCTTTCTCAATAATTAAGTCAACGTCCTCTTTCTTTGCAAGAACGCCTAACAGGAGTTGTTCCATGAACGGCTGGTCAACATCATCGCCGCCGAATTCGGCGACATTGCGCGCGAGTATGTTCAAAGCATCTTTCTCGGACGCTTTTGTGGTGTCCCACTCAAAGAGCGTTTGGAGGACGACAGAACGCGCTAAGTGTCGATTCGCCATGGAAAGATCTATGCATGTAAGTATAACAAACCCAGCGTCCGTGCAATACGGACGCTGGTATTAACTCAGAGATTATTTAAACGCCTCCGCCGAAACCGCTTCTCGCCTTTGGACGAGTTGCTGTTGCTACTTTGCCAGAAATTCCTTTTGAACTTTTGGCTTCGGCATTCGCATGCTCTTCGTGAGCATGTTCGTGCGAGTGCTTCTTTACCGGTTCAGTATCAGGACCTTTTACTTTTGTTTTATTTTTAGCTTTTACCTTAGGAGTGAATATCTGCTTTCCGCGATACATGCCAGTCGCCTCATCAAGATGGTGAGGAAGGCGTAGATTACCGCTTTCTTTGTCCTTTATTATATTGATATTTTTGAGCGCGTGATGCGACCGGCGATTGCCGGTGTGACCGCTCGTGTGGCGCATGCGAATTGACATGAGAGCTACCTTACCACGCCGTATGAAAAAACAAAAGCGCCTTCCCGTAGGTGGCGCTTTCTAAAAATTATGGGTGTATTTTCTACTTCGACGTTGCCATCTTGAAAGTCGAGACCGTTGAATAAAAACCCTGCCTCAACTTGGGATGCGTCGTTTCTTTGTCAGGGTAATACCCAAGACAACCGTCCTTACATTCTTTTTTTTTCCTGTTCCTGAAACAAGAGGAACAAAGTTCTCCTCTAGGACCCATTGCACGTTCATCTTTCTCCGTCTGAGTTTTCTCCAATTCTGTCGTTGCCATTATCCCCTCCAAAGATTTGTATTAGTCTGAGTCCCATTACTCAGACCTAGAAGAGTTTATACCCCTATATTGCAGAAAAGTCAATGTGTATGAAAGACCGGCGGTGGATAACGCACAGGCCATGCTTGTGCAGCGCTTCGTAGTGTTCACGCGTGCCGTAGCCTTTGTGCTTTTCAAATCCATAGTGTGGATATTCTTTAGCGAGGCGCGTCATCAGGCGGTCACGCAATACCTTAGCCGCAATGGATGCGAGGGCAATTATCGGAACGGCCTCATCTCCTCCTATGATGGTTTGTTGCTCATATTCCTCTGGTGCCGAGAGAAGACCGTCAAGATAGATGGAAATGCCTTCCGGTTCTGGTGCGAGAGCGCGGATGCCGCGCGCGGTCGCGGAGGCGACTGCATGCGTTAGTCCCAATCGGTCTATCTTTTCTGCATTTGAATAGCGGACGCAAAATTGTATGTCGCCTTCCCTTCTACGTTTCTGCAGGAGCCGGAAAAGCTTCTCGCGCGCAAGTTGGGTCATCTGCTTTGAATCCACGAGACCTGGAAATTCGCGGGTGATGCGGAAGGAGGTCGGCACGGCGACTATGCCGACCGCAACCGGTCCTGCCAGAGGCCCTCGTCCTGCCTCATCTACCCCCAAGATGAAATTCATATGAAGAGTATATACTGGAGTCTATGCCGTCGCGATTCGTACACCTCCACACTCATAGCCATTATTCGTTCCTTCAGGCATTGCCGAAAGTTGAAGAACTTGTCGAAAAAGCAAGAAAAGAAAACATGGACGCTCTTGCTTTGACCGATGCCGGCAATATGCACGGCGCCATCGAATTCTATAAAGCCGCCGTTAATGCAGGAGTGAAGCCCATACTCGGGGTTGATGCATATCTTGCACCGCGCTCTCGAAAAGATAAGGACCCGAACATTGATGCGAAACGTTCGCGCATCGTTCTGCTTGCGGAAAATAATGCCGGTTACAAAAATCTCCTCGCTCTCGTTACGAAATCATGGACCGAAGGATTTTTTGAACGCCCGCGCCTTGATAAAGAACTTCTTCGCGAATACCACAACGGAATTATCGCTCTCATACCATCTTTCGCCGGCGACATCGCTCAGTTACTGCGCGCAGGCGATCATAACGGAGCCGCAGCCGAACTCGCTGAGTTCAAAAATATCTTCGGCACTGAGAATGTCTTTCTTGAGATAACGCACCATCCGAAAGTCGCCGGACACGAGGCGCTTATGAAAAAAATAATCTCGCTTGCGAATGAAAGCGGGACACCTATCGTCGCCCAGAATGATGTCTATTATTTGGAACCCGACGACCGCGAAGCGACCGAGACCATGCGCCGTATCCAACAGGGCGGACACGGAATAAATGAGGATGAGGATTTTTCATTCATCGGCGAAAAAACCGCCGAAAAACTTTTTGAAGATACGCCGGAAGCCATAACGAATTCAAAGCTAATTGCGGACCGATGCAATTTGTCTTTTGAGCTCGGGAAATGGACATTCCCTGCTGTGCCTGTATCGCCCGGCTTTAAAAATCATGACGATGAATTGCGCGCGAAAGCATATGCCGGCATCACCATTAAGAATCTGAAAGAAACGAAAGAGGTCACGGACCGTATTGAATATGAACTGAAAATCATCATCGGCAAAGGCTTCGCTGTGTATTACCTAATCGTCGCCGACCTGCTGGCATTCGCCAGACGCGCCGGAATACTTACCACTACGAGAGGTTCCGCGGCCGGAAGCTTGGTCGCCTATCTTACAGGCATCACGAACGTAAATCCTCTTTTCTACAAATTGCCGTTCGAACGGTTTTTGAATCCCGAACGACCGAAGGCGCCGGATATTGATATGGACATGGCTGATAATCGCCGCGACGATATGATTGCCTATGCGAAGCAGAAATACGGAGAAGACCGCGTTGCGCAGATTGGTACTTTCGGCACCATGATGGCGCGCGCGGCGGTGCGCGATGTCGCACGCGCTCTTGGCCACTCATACACAACCGGCGACCGCATCGCGAAACTCATACCTATCGGTTCTCAGGGATTCCCAATGACAATTGACCGTGCTCTTGAATTGGAACCGGATCTGAAAATCCTGTATGACGAAGATGAGGATGCAAAAGAGATAATCAATCTCGCGAAACGCATTGAGGGCTGCGTACGGCACGTAGGAGTTCATGCGGCCGGTATTGTCGTCGCGCCGACCCCTCTTATTGAATGGACTCCTATCCAGCCCGACCCGAAAGGCACCGGCAAACTAATTACTCAATATGACATGTATTCCATCACCGACGAATACGGCGGCGTTGGGCTTTTGAAATTTGACTTTCTCGGTATTAAAAATCTTGCCATCCTTGCAGATGCAGTCGCAAGAGTAAAAGAAACGCGCGGCGTCGTTGTTGATATTGAAAATGTTCTGATTGATGACAAGAAGACATATCAGATGCTCGCGCGCGGAGAAACCGAAGGGGTATTCCAACTGAACGGTTCGGGAATGACACGGTGGCTTAAGGAACTTCGTCCTACGTCCATACACGACATAAACGCTATGGTTGCCCTTTATCGTCCGGGACCCATGGAAACCATTCCGAATTATATTGAGCGCAAACATAATCCAAAACTCATCCGTTATTTGGACCCGCGCATGAAAGAATATCTTGATTTCTCATACGGCATTCTCGTCTATCAGGATGACGTGCTTCTCACTGCGATACGGCTGGCCGGATATTCATGGCTGCAGGCAGATGCTTTGCGCAAAGCAATGGGCAAAAAGATTCCGAAGGTCATGCAGGCGGAAAAAGAAAAGCTTCTGAAAGGTTTTGTGGAATACGGTAAGCTTTCAAAAGAATTGGCTGAAAAATTATGGGAATTGATAGAACCGTTCGCCGCCTACGGTTTTAACAAGGCGCACGCCGCAAGTTATGGAAAGGTCGCCTACCAAACCGCGTATATGAAGGCTAATTATCCGGTTGAATACATCGCCTCGCTTCTAACCGCCGACTCTGGCGATACGGAACAAATCGCAATTTTCGTCGCTGAGGCGATTCGCATGGGAATCGTTGTCCTGCCTCCGGACGTGAATGAAAGCGGAACGGACTTTACCGTTGTGTCCGAAAACACAATCCGTTTCGGTCTTTCATCCATCATTTTGGAACGGAAAGCGAATGGTCCGTTTAAAACACTTTCTGAGTTCCTGTCACGCGTCGGATCAAAGAACCTCAATCGCAAATCGCTTGAATCGCTTATTAAATGCGGCGCGCTTGATTCGTTGAGTCCATCAACCGGCGGAAGAGGAACACTTCTTGAGAATATAGAAATGCTCCTGACGTTCCATCGCGAATCAACCGCTACCACCCCGCAGAATTCCCTCTTCGGCGCCTCGTTCCACTCGGTGCCGTCGCTCAACCTTAAACCTGGCGCACATATTTCGCTCTTGGATAAACTGACGTGGGAGAAAGAGTTACTCGGCATTTATGTGAGCGGTCATCCGCTTGACGCGCATAACGGCATGACTGCGAAAGCAAAGTTCACGATAGCGAAAATTAAAGCGGATAAACAACAGGGAGTTCCGTTCATCATTCCTGCGCTAATCATTTCCGTGCGCGCTTTCCTCACCAAGAGCGGAGAGAAAATGGCTTTTATAAAACTTGAAGACAAGACCGATTCAATAGAGGCGGTCGTCTTTCCGAAACTTTTTAAACAGCATGCTAACGTCATAGTTCCCGGAGAATGCATGCTGGCTAAAGGTAAAGTTTCCATAAGGAACGGGGAAACGACGCTTGCAATAGATGAGCTTAAACCTATCTGATTCTGTGCTATATTTTTAAAATATGGATATTCCACCTGAGAAGGAACACGATCATAAGAAGCTCGGCAAAGAACTGGATTTGTTCGCGTTTTCAGACTCAGTAGGAAAAGGACTTCCGCTTTTCACTCCAAAAGGTTCAGTTATACGGCGCGAACTTGAACGCTTTATCGTTGATGAAGAAATAAAGCGCGGGTATCTGCATGTATATACTCCGGATATCGCCAAAATCGACCTTTACAAAAAGAGCGGCCATTATCCGCATTACAAAGCCGATATGTATGCGCCGATAGAAATAGACAAGGAGCAATTCATGCTCCGTCCGATGACATGCCCGCACCATTTTGAACTTTATCTGCGCAAGCCGGTAAGTTATCGCGAGCTTCCGATGCGGATCGCAGAACTGGCGAAACTCTACCGATATGAGCAGTCCGGCGAACTTATGGGACTTCAGCGCGTTCGCACTTTTTGCTTAGCCGATGCGCATATTATCTGCGCTTCCGAAGAACAGGCGGTAAGCGAAATCGGTAAAGCGCTTGATCTTATTGAATACGTCACGTCAGTCTTCGGATTGGAGCTCGACACTGATTATCGCTATCGCCTTTCGCTCGGCGACCGCGCAAATACTGAGAAATATTATAAAAATGATGCCGGATGGGAGAAGGCTGAGGATCTTTTGCGCACGCTCATGCAGGAGCGCGGTTCAAAATTTGAAGAAGCTAAAGATGAGGCCGCTTTCTATGGTCCGAAGGTAGATATCCAGATGAAGAATGTGAACGGCAAAGAAGACACTGCGTTCACCGTGCAATACGACTTGTGCATGCCTGAACGGTTTGATCTTTCCTATGTAGGCGAGGACGGACAAAAACATATGGCATTCGTTGTTCACCGTTCTTCAATAGGTGCGATTGAGCGCATTATGGCGTTCCTTATTGAAAAATATGGAGGAGCGTTCCCTCTCTGGCTTGCCCCCGTGCAGGCTAAAGTGTTGAGCGTATCTGAGAAACATGCGAATTACGCGAAAGAAGTTGCGGAAGAACTTAAGGCCGTGAACATACGCGCGGAAGCTGATGACTCGAATGAATCGCTCGGCAAAAAGATACGTGAAGCAAAGATGGAAAAAGTTCCCTATTTGCTGGTCGTCGGCGATAAAGAAGTTGCGGAAAAAACAGTTTCCGTAGAAAGCCGCGATGCCGGCAAATTGGACGCAATGTCTCTTGCTGATTTCATCTCCCGCGCAAGCGAGGAAATAAAAACTCGTAAATAACTGTTTTTTATCTCGATGCGGAACAGCTGAAGTTTACTGAATTGCTTGGCGGAGTACCGTCATTATTATTTATGCTTATATTATAGATTTTACTTGGACCGCTGCTGTTCATTCCGATATTTTTTGCATAATCAAACAGAAGAGCGGTGCCGTCTTCTGATATGTAAGACGCCTGAATCGACGTTCTTGTCGCAAGCGACCCGACAACGGAAAACAAAACTGATGCTGTAGGAGAGAATCCTTTCCCGCGCAACAATACCTGACTCTGACATTGTTCTCCGGAAATAGGAGACGTTGAAATAATGAATGGCGCAGTTGAAACATTACTGACGCTTTCGGTGGTAGTGGAGGTTGTAGTTGCAGACAAAGAATCAAATTGTATCTGGGTTGCAGCGTCCATCTCCGGAGAGGTGCTCGCATTTTCTAACCCTGTCAGTAAGGAAGAAGATGCTGTGGGTAAATTGGTTGTGGCCGGCGCTGAAGATGTAAAAATACCGAGAGAATAAGCCGCAAAAGCACCGCCTGCGCAAATGAGCAGAAGTATGATAACTACCACCAACCACGTTGACTTGCTTCCGCCGGAACTGACATTGCCGGAACTAACAACAGTAATTGGCTGGACAGGATTTCTGATTGGCATTTGAAAAGCCGGCGGCGGAGTAACTGCTGGTGTTGATTGTGAATTTTCAATCGCAAAAAATGCGTCAGTCAGATCCTGCTCGTTCCATCCTTGTACGGAAAGTGTCTGTTTAATAATATCTTTTGCAACTCCTGCACCGAGTTGTTGTTTTATATATGTCCTAAGCTCTTGGGTAATCATGCTCTTATTAAAGCACTTTACTTTCAGAATTTTTTACAAATCCACTGTTGCGAGTTTGGCGTTACTTTGAATAAAGCTTTTCCGGCTGGCGACATCGGTGCCCATGAGGATATCAAATATGCGGTCGGCTCCCTCGGCGTCCTCGGTAGTCACCCGCTTCAGCACTCGCCGTGCAGGATTCATCGTCGTTTCCCAAAGTTCGCTCGGATTCATTTCCCCGAGACCTTTGTAGCGCTGGATGTTTACCTTCGTCGGCTTTTTAGCCGTGACTGTTTCTTCCTCAGAAGCTTCAGCTGATTCGTCGCTTTCGCCGACTTCGGCAATTTCATTTGCGCCGACGCCGAGTTCTTTCAGCACCGCCTCCTTTTCCTTATCAGAATATGCATACGCGGAAGCTTTGCCACGCGTGATCTTATATAACGGCGGTTGGGCGATATAAACGAAACCTCCTTCGATAATCGGTTTGAAATGACGATATAGGAGAGTGAGAAGAAGCGTGCGGATGTGTGCGCCGTCAACGTCTGCATCTGTTGCAATAATTATCTTGTGGTAGCGCAGTTTTGAAATATCAAATACGTCGCCGATGGCCGTGCCCATGGCGACGATGAGAGCGCGAATTTCAACTGAAGCGAGCATGCGGTCAATGCGCGCGCGTTCCACATTCAATATCTTTCCGCGAAGCGGGAGAATTGCCTGCGTACGGCGGTCTCTGCCCTGCTTGCTTGAACCGCCTGCGGAGTCGCCTTCTACGATAAATAGTTCCCCTTCTTCGGCGCTCTTTGTCTGGCAGTCCGCAAGCTTCCCAGGGAGTGTCATTCCCTCAAGCGCGCCTTTGCGCAGAACGGAATCTTTCGCCGCCTTGGCGGCTTTCCGCGCCTTAAGCGCCAGAAGGACCTTATTGATGATGGCGCGCGCATCATCCGGATTTTCCTCAAGGAACGCGCCTAATGCATCGCCAAAAACGGTTGAAACGGCGCCCTGCGCCTCAACCGAGCCTAGCTTGCTCTTCGTCTGCCCTTCAAATTGGATCTCCGGGAGTTTTACGGAAACAACGGCGGTTATGCCCTCAAGCACATCATCTCCTGTGAAGTTCTCATCTTTTTCCTTAAGGATGTTCGCGTTCCTGCCGTATGTATTCAACGAGCGCGTGAGCGCCGTTTTAAAACCGGTGATATGTGTTCCGCCTTCGCTGTTATAGGTATTGTTCGCAAAGGCGGTAATGCGCGACGTAATGTCGTCAACGTATTGGAACGCCACTTCAACAGCAACATTGTCCAGTTCGTGATCAACATAAAAAATATTCTTATGCACCGGTTCCTGATGTTTGTTATGGAATGCGACGAGGGATTTCAAACCTCCTTCGAAATAAAAAGTCATTGACGGAACTCCGAGCGCTTGGTCGCGCAAAAAGATAGTTTCTGTTTCAAATGCATCTTTAGCGGCGGCACGGGCATCAATAAATGAGACGCGGACACCCTTTATCAAATATGCCTGTTGGCGCAAATGCGTTACTATCTTTTCCCAATCCCATTCAATCCCTTCCTTAAAGATAGCCGCATCAGGTTTGAACAGGACAATAGTTCCGTGTTCTTTGCTTGTTCCTATTTTTTTCACCTTTGCGAGCGGTTTGCCTATCTTATATTCCTGCATGTGCATTCCGCCGTCTTGGTGAACGACAACTTTCGTATGTTCCGAAAGAGCATTTACTACAGAAGCGCCGACGCCATGAAGACCGCCGGAGACTTTGTATGCATCATGGTCAAACTTCCCGCCCGCGTGGAGCGTTGTCATGATGGTCTCGATTGCTGAGACTTTTGTTTTTGGATGAATGCCTACAGGAATGCCGTTGCCGTTGTCGGCTACGCGCACATAGCTATCTGGCAAGAGCGCCACTTCAATGTCGTTGCATCTGCCTGCCATAGCTTCATCGCGGGCATTATCAAATATCTCCCAGACCAAATGATGCAGACCGTCTGGGCCGGTTGTTCCGATGTACATGCCGGGGCGTTTACGCACCGGTTCAAGCCCCTCAAGGACGGTAATTGACGAAGCGTCATACGCTCTCGCGGCGCCTCCGGCGCCGCGTTTTTTAGCCTCTTTTTCAGCCATTTTAGCCATAACTCTTATACCCCTATTCTATCACAAAAAGCCCGTATTTGCAGGCGAAAGTGGACAATTAACGAACCTCGTATCCTTCCCCTTTTAATGCCTCAGAAATGCCTGCTATAACAACATTTATCTCCTCATCCGTGAGCGTTCGGTCAAACGATTGGAATATTAGACTAAAAGCAAATGATGTCTTGCCGTCTTTTGAAAATTCATCAAATTTATAAGGAGTTCGTACAAGAAGTTCTCCTGCTGTGTTCTGAATAAGTTTCCCAACATCTGAGGCATTAGTACCCGAGGGCACCCAAAGCGCGATATCACGCGTGATGAAAGGGTAAACAGAGAACTGTTGATATGAGCCGAGTTGATATTGTTGCGGTATATAATTTTTATCATCTTGAATCGCGGGCAAGTCAGAAATTGGTTCTGAAGTCTTAACTTCCAATTTCTCGCTATCTTTTGTAAATATGGTTCCTATTTCAAAAAGTTTCGGTTTTTCATTAGGTGTGAACACTAGAGGCGCTGAGTACACTGCCTGAGCGAGCGCTTTTTTCATATTTTCATCCAAACTCGCGCGAAGCGCCGGCATATTCTTATCAAGAGGATTCGCAAGCATCACTTCGCCGTCCTTTGCGAACGATTGCGTTGATATTTCGGTGAACCCTTTTTCAACCAGAAAATCTTTCACTTTTTCAATTCCGCGATAACGCGCATGATTCGGTTCATTGGAAACCGGAGGAAGTTCGGTTGCCGGAACTTGGTCATAGCCTAGAACTCGTCCTGCTTCTTCAGCCAAATCTTCAGGTCCGCCAGCTGGCGGAGTGAGGTCGATACGCTCAAATGGCGGAGTGACGATAAAAGTTTCTCCGTTTGTTTTCGTATCCAAATCAAGCCTTTTAAATACATTTTCAACTTCTTCTTTTGAAAAATCAGAACCGAGAACTCCGTTGATGCGAGAAAGTGAGACGGAGACCTCTCGACTCCTCTCCTGGCAAGCAGGATATGCGTCCGTGACGCCTTCTACTTCCCCGCCGGCAATTTCAGTAATGAGCGAGAGTACATCGCGCATTCCGTAGGCGCAAAGTTCCGGCGACGGGCGGTTTTGGAAACGCAGCGATGCATCCGTAATAAGCTTTAGCGCCTGCGCCGTACGGCGTATCATTGTGCCGTCAAAATTCGCTGACTCAACAATAAGGTCAGTCGTGTTTTCTGTAACTCCTGCCTGACTGCCGCCTTTAATTCCCGCTATCGCGAGCGGTTTCGAAGAATTTCCATCCGTTATGAGAAGTGTTCCTTCTTGGGGAATTATTTCGCCGACACTTAACAAGTCTACTGTTTCAGAAACTTTGTCGGTGACACGAACCGTGATTTTATATGTGCCGTCTTTCTGTGCGAGATTCGCCGCGTCAAATGCGTGAAGCGGTTGGCCTATATTGAGCATCACATAATTAGTCGCATCAACGACGTTATTTATTGAGCGCTGCCCAACTGATTCAAGCGCTTCGCACAACCAGTCCGGAGACGGACCTATCTTGACCCCGCGCACGAGCGCGCCCATGTAGCGTTGGCATTTCTGCGAGTCCTCCACTTCGACCGATAGCGCGCTCGTGCGCGGAAATTCCGGCAAAACTTCCCGCAACGGATCTTTCTTCATCGGGACATCAAGTATCGCAGACAGTTCCTTAGCAATTCCGCGATGGCAAAGACAGTCCGCCGCGCGGTTCGGAAGCACTTTTACATCCATGGAATCGCCCTGTTGTTCTTCTATTTCAAACGCATGGAAAGTAAGAGCATCGGCAATATCCTCCGCATTCGGCAATGGTTTTTCAAAATATTTCTGAAGCCAGTTTCGGGAGATTTTCATACTTTCTTTTCTTCGAATCCGTATACGAATCGGATGTCGCCGGAATGGAAAAGACGCACGTCCGGAATACCGTACTTAACCATCAGAAGTCTTTCCAGTCCGCCACCAAAGGCGAATCCTTGAGTCTTTTCGGGATCCAAGCCAGCGTTCCTTAGTACATTAGGATGTAGCATTCCGGCGCCTGCCGTTTCAAGCCATCTTCCGCCTTTCCCCGGCGCTTCAAACCACACGTCTATTTCCACAGACGGTTCCGTAAATCCGAAGAAACTTGGACGGAAACGCACTTTTGTATTCGGTCCGAAATATTCGCGGTAGAAACGGTCAAATGTTCCCTTCAGATTCGCTAGCGTTACCGTTCCGGTCGGGCCAACAGCAAATCCGTCTAACTGATAGAACTGCGCTTCGTGCGTCATGTCCGTAGCCTCATTGCGGAATACTTTTCCCGGATTGATCATTCTCATTTCCGTAGCACCGGTTTTCGACATCTCTTCAAGACTACGCATAGTTACCGAGGTCGCATGTGTTCGTAATACATGTCCGGGATCATTTTTTATCCAAAAAGTGTCCTGCATGTCGCGCGCAGGGTGATCGGCCGGCACATTCAGTGCAGTAAAGTTGTGCCACTCATCCTCCAGTTCCGGACCATATGCGATCCCGAACCCCATTCGTCCAAAGATGTCTGATATTTCTCGAATCGCTATGGATATCGGATGAAGGCGGCCTCGCTGGTTCATTCTCAAAATATACCAGATTATGCTATAGTTGTGCCATTACATTATGGGTCCGGAGATGCTGGCATATCCATTTCTTTTTGTGGCGATATTTTTTGAGTCGTTCATTTTGGTGACCCTGCTCTCAAAGCCGGCGAGAATGGCAAGAGCGCGCCGACCGAATTCAGAGACGCCTTCTGTAGCTGTTATCATCCCTTGCTGGAACGAATCAGAAACTATTGCCGGAACATGCGAATCGGTTCTTGCGCTTGATTATCCTAAAGAAAAGCTTGAAGTCATTCTTGTTGACGACGGTTCAACCGACGATACGGCTACGATCATGGAACGCTTTGCCTCACATCCGCAAGTGAAAATAATTAAAAAAGAGAACGGGGGAAAGCATACCGCGCTTAATGTCGGTATTGCTTCGACACAAGCAGACATTGTCGGGTGTCTTGATGCAGATTCGTTCGTTGAACCGGATGCGCTGAGGGAGATAGTCCTTTGTTTTAATGAACCCCAAGTCGCCGCTGCGACTGCAGCGATGTCCATTCATAAACCTGGGAATCTCCTTCAGCACATGCAAAACGCTGAATATACATTCGGCATTACGCTTAGGCACGCATTCTCATCGGTCAACGGTTTATACGTTACTCCTGGGCCTTTTTCATTTTATAGGCGGGATGTTGTGGAAAAGCTCGGGGGATTCCGGTACGGACATCAGACTGAGGATATGGAAATGGCGCTTAGGATCCAGCAGGCAGGCTATAAAATCGAGAATGCCCAGCGTGCGCGCGTTTATACAAAAGCACCAGGCTCCGTCTTAAGCCTTATAAAGCAACGCACGCGTTGGACGACAGGCTTTTTGAGGAACGTCCTTGGAGAATACAGAGGGCTAATAGCAAACCGCCGTCACGAAGCTCTTGGCATGCTGGTGCTTCCTTCTGCCGTTATCGCAATTGGCAGCGGCATTTTGCTTTTCTTCCTGATGATATTCAAGCTTACACAACATGCGGTAACCACTATCCAAGTTCGCGCTGGCGTGCCACTTTCGTATTCTCTGTTGCCGCACGGTCAGTTTGACCTGTTCTATTTCCCGACGAGTTTCTATTTGTTCTTCGGCATAACGGCGCTGATAATTTCTCTTTCTTTGATAACTATAGGCAAGCGTATTTCCAAGACTCCCGGCAATTTAGTGCTGGGACTTATTTCGTATACTCTGCTCTACGGTCTCATTGTTCCCTTTTGGCTCATTCGCGCAACGAGTGATACGGTGTTTGGCAAACGCCGAGGTTGGAGGTATTAAAACAACATACTTATGTCTATAGTTGCCAGAAACGCGATCATAGCTCTATGTATTACCGTTGCACTTGCGGGAACTGTTGTATACACGATAAATTATTTGAACGGCGCACGCGTTGCTGAGCTATCTACAATAGAAGCTCAGCTTTCTATTGATACATTGTCTCTTGATACTCAATTCTCTTTGCTTGAAGCGGCACCATGCGATAGCGCCGCGTCATCAACCACGCTGACCGGCGAGCTTGCTGACCTTGGCGACCGTCTCTCATACACGGAAAACCAACTTGGCAGCGACAACGCACAAGTGATACGGCTTAAGGAACAATATTCCCTGCTTGAGATACGCGATTATCTCATTACCAAGAAACTCGCGGCCGCTTGCGGGACGAAGCCTGTTACCGTTCTTTATTTCTACAGCAACGCCGGCGACTGCGACGATTGCGACAAGGCGGGTTATGCTCTTTCTTATTTGCACAACACTTACCCGGCATTGCGAGTGTATTCCTTTGATTACAATTTGGATCTTGGTGCACTGAAAACATTTATCGCCGTCAATAAAGTAAATGGTCCATTGCCCGCCTTCGTCATAAACGGCAAACATTCAAACGGTTTTACGACGCTTACAGACCTTGAAAAACAGTTCCCTAAGGGCGCACTTTCGACAACAACCCCCAGTTCTAAACCTTGAGTATTTTTATGGTGCTATGATGTTAATAAAATTGTATGCATAAAAAGGGTTTTGCTCTAATAGCAATAGTTTTAACGGTAACCGGAATTCTGGTAGTTGGTGGAATTTATTATTTGAATTACCAAAAAAAGATGCCGGCAGTTGAGGCGGGCGATTATAATCGACCGATTAAATGTTTTGGAGAAAAAGGATGCCCTGAAGGTTTTGATTTTATTTACAAAAATGAGACATACGGATTCAGTTTAGTGTATCCGCATGGGATGGTAAACCTATACCATATTGAAGAATTAAATAATCAGCTGGAAATAAGTTTAAAGTTAAACAAGCCTCTAGTACCAGAGGATAATAATTATTTGGTAAATGATTTTACTATTAAAATTTACTCCGGCAAGGATTGGGAACAGGGTAAAATCAAACTGAACGAAACCCTTGGCGAGGCGTTTTTGGCAGGCAACGACTATGTCTTTACATACCTGCTTAGCAAAAAAGATCCTAATTTTTTGAGTTATTTTCAACCGACTTCTAGCGGTGAATTTCCAAAGGACAGATATCCGGGGATTTTTTATTCTGACAATAATAATCTCTTGCAGCCTGCTATTACGCTTCTTAGATTAAGAAAAGATGATTATGGCGCTGGTGATATAAGTAACTACAGCGGAGGCGACATAATTGACCCTAATTATCGTGGGGTAGGAATAGACGAGGATGCTCATCCTTGAACAAAAAACGGTCTTTTATTTCTAATCCTGATTCTGGAGCCGCCTCCTAAAGTAGGATATCAAATCTTTTTCTTAAGATATTGCTTTCTCCAAACTCTGCCTCTGCCTTTATTCAAATTGCGAAACGAAGGAGTAAGGGCGTGGCAATTCGGACATAAGATTCTCAGGTTTCCCAGATAATTATTCTCTGAATTGCCGTCCAGATGATCTACCTCCAGCGGAGAATAACCAGTGGAAGGATTCTTTTTATTCCACCCGCACAAGGCACATTGTTTCCTATATTTTTCCAATAGAAATCTTTTTATAGGAATAGAAATATTTTTCGTAATTACTTTTCGCTTACCCGAAAGCCATTCTTCCTTAAAAGTCTTGAAACGAAAGTCTGCTTGACACTTGTTTGAGCAGAATTTTTTCTGGTGTCTTTCTTTGAGAACTTTTTTGCAGAAAAGACAAATACGATGCCCCATACTTTTATAATACCACCTCTTGACCAAGGCTAGGTATCTATAAGTGGATAATTTTTTGCCCCAAATACTTTGGAGCCGGAGATCGGACTCGGACCGATGACCTGCTCATTACAAGTGAGCTGCTCTACCAACTGAGCTACTCCGGCAATTCCTCTTAACCCCTATCCTCTCTCTAATATACATCCGGCACATCCGGGCGTGTAGCCTCAAGATGTCCCTTGAAATCTGAAAGTGTCTTTACGAATTCCCGTGCGTTCTCGTGCGGTACTGTATCAACTGACTGTTTGGTGCGCAAATATCGCACCAGGTTCGTTAGCAGACGTTCTGTGGCGCGAACCGCCTGAAGTGAAAAATGCACCGCGCTGTGCACGACGCGATGCGTGATGCGGAGCACTTCTTCTCGCAGGAAAGAACCGAAATTAACGTGCGTCATAATAAATTCAACGCGTTCAACATTTTCATCAAGGCGGGCGCGCGAACGCGCGAACATGCGCGTTCCCCTTTGTGTCTCATATTCGGAGAGCGCGAAAAAACCGATAAGGAGCGTCAGCGTGACAAGGATGAAAATAAGATTCGCCATGAGTAATTAACGGCTTGAGATGCGTACGAATTTGCTTATTTCAATACGCTCGCCGAATTTTTGAACCGCTTTGTTGAGAAGGTCATGAACAGTTTCCGTTTCGTCTTTGATGAACGGCTGTTCAAGAAGTACCTGATCTTGGAAATAACTTGCAAGCTTCCCTTCCAGAATCTTCGCCTGCATTTCTTTTGGTTTGTCGGCAACTTCTTTCTGAAAAACGGAAAGTGCGGCCTGTTTCGCTTCGTCCGGTATCTCGCTGGATGATACATATGCCGGATCTGTTGCGGCGATTTGCATTGCTATTTCTCTTGCGAGCGCAACGAATTCGGGATTCTTGGCGACGAAATCAGATTCACAGGAAAGAAGCACCATCGCGCCGATGCTCCCTTCATGCGTATAACTGCCCAAAATGCCGGCTTTCAGCGTACGCTCCGCTTTTTTCTCCGCAGTGGCGGCGGAGTGTTTTTTCAAAATGACACTCGCTTTCGCAAGGTCTCCGCCTGCTTCCTCAAGAGCTTTTTTGCATTGCATGACGGAAACACCGGTCATTTCCCGCAATTCTTTGATGTTTTCAGTCGTAATTTCCATGATAGTTGAAATAATATCACACCCGGTGAAGTAATGCGTGCGATTTTTGAGGCTTCCGGAGCGCGGCGGCGCGAGGCCGAGCAAATTTTCAGCAGAAAATTATGCGTCCTCAAAAATCGCACGTATTACGCAATCTGCCCCTTCTTAAAAGCGCCCGTAAGTTCCGAAAGAATAAAACGAACAGTCTCGCGGGATGTGTCATTCGCGACTATCGGATAAGCCGCGTCTTTGAGGTTGCAGTCTGAACTCATAACGGCAATTATCGGAATGCCCGCATCATTCGCTTCTTTTACAGCATGCTTCTCGTATTTTGTGTCAATTACAAGCAGCGCGTCCGGACGCTTCGCGAGTGTTGTTATTCCGTCCAGACGTTCCTCAAGTCGTTTCTTTTCGCGTTCAAGGCGAACTAGCTCAAGTTTCGTATGCTGTTTTGCAAGCGTACCGGCAGACGCTTTTTCAGAAAGTTCTGCAAGACGGTCAACGCGTTTCTTTATCTCGTTCCAGTTGGATATGGTTCCTCCAAGCCAGCGCGATGCTACGAACGGCGCGGATATCTCCTGTGCCGCTTTCTTTACAAGTGATGCTATCTCTACTTTCCCGCCGACGAAAAGGACTATTTTGCCTTCCTTGGCGATAGTGCTCATGGCTGTCTTGGCGGACTCAAGCTGGCTTGCCGTCTGTGCCAGGTCAATTATCTCCCTCTGCCCTTTCGTTCCAAGAAGAAAAGACCTCATAGAAGGATGTCTGCGGCTCTTAACCTGCGCGAAATGCGCCCCTGTATCAAAGAGGCGCTTTAGCTCTGCCGTTTCGTTTTCTGACATCATGTGAAGCTATACTCTACCCGAATCAGGCGGCAGACGCAAGCGATGCCTCATCGCGCTGTCGAGCGAAAAGCGCCTCGACTATGTCATCAATACCGCCGGCCATTATCTTAGGCAGATTGTGCCATGACTCCTGCAGACGATGGTCGGTTACGCGGTCCTGCAGGTAATTATAAGTGCGTATCTTCTCAGAACGGTCGCCGGTCCCTATTTGCGCCTTGCGTTCTGCCGCGTGCTCTCTCGCTTCCTTCTCTTCCTGCAATTGTTCAAGCTTCGCTGAGAGTATCTGCATCGCCTTTTCGCGGTTCGCCAACTGACTGCGTTCGGACGAAGAACGCACGTCAATTCCTGTCGGCTTGTGGATAAGCCGAACCGCCGTTTCGACTTTGTTCACATTTTGCCCTCCTGCCCCTCCAGACCGCGAGAACTCTATCTCAATGTCTGCAGGATTTATCTCCACATTCGATTTGATTCGAATCGGCAAAACAGCGATTGAAGCGGTAGAAGTATGAATGCGGCCTGTCTTCTCTGTAGCGGGAACGCGCTGAACCCGATGCACTCCAGTTTCATAACGAAGCGCGTCATACACATCCGCTCCGACAATTTCTAGCGTAAGGTCGTCAATGATACGCGTCTTCCATCCGCGCCGTTCCGCATATTTCTGATACATCTCTTTCAGGTCGCGAGCGAAAATCGCCGCTTCATCGCCGCCTGCGCCGGCGCGCAATTCCATCACAACCGAGACTGGCGGAGCGCTTTGTTCCTCTTCTTTTCCTTTTGCGAGGATTTGCTCTATCTCAGACAGAATGTCCGCTTGCCGTGCGCGGGCGCGGTCTTCGTCATCCTTAGCCAGACGCATCAGTTCCGGATCCCCGCCTGCAGAAGAAAGCGATTCAGACGCTTCCCGTTCAAGACGCTCGTATTCTTCCGCGAGATACGCGGTCGCGAAATTCTTCTTAAAATCCGGAGAGTACTCCATGACTCTCAGTATACGCGAAAAACTCTCGACAGCGCGATGAAGCGTCGTCTATTTCTTTTTCGCTGCACGCTGTTTGAAGCGTTCAACCCTGCCAGTCTTATCAAGCATGCGGTCCTCGCCCGTATAGAACGGATGTGATTTGCTGGAGATTTCCACTATGACCTTTGGGTATTTCTTCCCTTCAAAAGTAGCCGTCTCTGTCGTGGCTATCGTGGATCCAATAAGAAATTTCGCGCCCGAGGCGAGATCTTCAAATACTACGGGGCGGTACCCCTCCGGATGAATATCCTTTTTCATTCCGCCGATGATAGCACACCGCCGCTCCAAAAACAATTTATACGTTAAAGTGACACGAATTTAGAACTCTATGAAGAGAGGAACTTTATTTACGATGGTGGACTGCACAATATCAGGAGCGCTGCCCTTGCTTTTACAGTCGATGGTGTAAATGGTTTGGGTGGTAATGGAGTTATCTACAGAAGATCCTGATGAGGAAAGATCTGATTTCCATTCTTCGCCGTTTTTCGAAATATCGCAGCTTTTTACGTCATTTATTGTCCAAGAAATCGTGGAGTTTGAGCCGAGCTGAACGCGTTCCGGATTAGCAGTGATCGAAGCTTCCGGCTGAAGCACTGTTACGGTTGTAATTGCCGGAGATGATACGGTTACGCCGTCATTGCCCAAACATGTAATTTGGTAACTGGATGTTTCTGTAAGACTGCCGGTCTCTGCACTGCCGGATGTCGCGCCTCCTGTTGAGAAACCGCCGGCAGACGTACAGGATGTCGTATATGAAGAAGACCACGTTATTGTTGTAGATTCACCGCTGTCTATAGTACTAGGGTCAACCGAGAGCGATGCAGTAGGTACAAAAACATTGCAGGTTGGCGGATTATTTGCGCTGTTATTACACACCAAAGAACCGTACGGATTGGAAGGGGTTCCTCCTATTCCCGTGCATCCACCGACACATGCGGTGCACGGTGATCCGTCATAATAGTACCCGTCCGGACACTGGTCGCATGTCGGAGGGTTGGTAGTGCCGTTATCGCATTCCTCTCCTGTACATCCTCCGTCACAGGCGACACAAGATAATGATTCGTCACTGTATGCCAACGGGTCAGGACATGAAATACATTCCGGAGGATTATCTGCTCCGTTCGTACATGCCGCACCGACACTATAAGGAGTGCCATCTGAAGCTGTGCCTGCAAACTTTATAAAACCGATATTTTGAGAACCGTATGCATAACCTGACCAAGAGCCGGCGACGGAAGTAATTCCATAACCTGAACCGGAAAGATGTATCCATCCGTCCCATCCTCCGGATCCGGGATCTAAACCGCCACTGCATGCGTTTTTATCAGAAAAGGCTCCGCACGCTCGCGCCCATCCGGTTACCGAGCCGTTACCAGGACTCACTTTTGCCTGACAGGATCCTGAAGGACAGCCCGACAGTTCTGATTGGTTAAAGGTTATCCAACCCAAATACGGAGACCATGCATAACCGGAAAGAACTCCTGTAGAAGAATTCTCATATACGCCGTAGTTACTTCCGCTGAAATGTATCCAACCAATAAAGTCGGACCACGCATAACCCTGTATCGGCAAAGACTCGGCGCTAGCGAAATTCGCACCGCTGAAGAACATTGAACTGGCTACGAACAATAACGCGCTCAGGAAAATAATTATTGAGGAAGTAGAAAATCGTTGCATGTTAACTTCTGGCGGTAAGGGACTCCAGCACTGAAGCCGGAACTACTGACTGGTTTTCCGGTGCCGTAAGAGAATTGAGCTGCTCTTGCGGATACGAAATGTGACGCGATGAAAATGGGAACCATTTAAAGAACCAGCTGATACAAAGCCATATGAATAAAAGTGCGCCCATAACGGCCAGCACTTTCATCCAGTCATCCTTTTGAAATGACCTTATGTGATAAAGCATTTGTTGCGGTGGTGGAATGTGATGGTGTGTAGATGGCATAATCAAGAAATGTTGAAATATCTCATTATTCTGTCACGGACGGAGCGGTCTGGTTTGCCGCCGGAACTGCAGTGGCTGTCATCATCGCCTGAATTTTCGTAGCTGAAAAACTTTCAGCATTCGCGATATCGCTCTCTGCGGTCACCGTCACCATATCGCCGACTTTTATGTCAGCTAGCTTTATGCTTTTCTCGCCAAACGGCGATGGCGGAGTGATTGCGACTGGGGCATTTTTTGCCGACGCAATGCTGTCTTTCGTGGCCTTTTGGAAATCTGTCATTTCTTTCTGGAATATCGCCGGATCTTTTTGTTCCATACGCACTATCGCAGTCGTCTCGGTTACCGTCACTTCGCGAGTCAAAGGAGCATCTCCTTCTGTGAATGGGTTAGCTGCGGAGGTTGTCACATCAATAGTAATTGCGTCTCTTGTCACACTCTTCACCTGTCCGTTCAAAGAAAGTGTCTGGGCAGGAGCCGGAAAAAGTTTGCCGACTGCCGCGATTTTTTCAGCGTAAGAAGCGGCGACATTTTTACCGCCGATTGAATATCCAATTGCATATCCGACAACACAACCAATGACTGCGGCAACGACGATTGATACAGCAAGTTTGTTCATGTTAAAGAATTTTATGGGTGACAACAATATAGCTGGCATTCGTCCCAATCAGTGCCGCCCGGAGCAGCGGCATCACAATTAATTCCTGCCGCATAATAAGTATCTGCACAGAACATGCCTCCACTGCCGTGGTAGCTCATACCGGTCCAGTAACAGGAATTTTGATGCAGGATACCTACCTGACTCATCCATTTCCCTGTACCCGAACTATAGAAGTCAGTTGCATAAACATTGCTGGAAGTCTGAATATAGTTGGAGGATTGTATCCACCCGTAGCTGTACAAATTATCGAACACTCCGTAATTTAATCTTGATGTACTGTCCGGATCAACATAATAGCTGGTGCTCGGATAGTCGTAATAGATAGGCGAACGAGTGTCTGTCAGGCCGTAAAGTTGAGTTGCGGCCTGTATCCAACCATCTGAATAGACGCCTGAACCGGCTCTAAGGTAAGTGTCGGCTTTAATGTATGTGCCGTCATTGAACAACCCGTTATTAGAATAACCGGACAGATAAAGTCTGTTTCCTCCTCCGTTCCAAGCTAAATAAGCATGGCCGTTGCCTTCCAACCAGCCTTGGCTGTAGATACCGCTGGGCGCCCTCAGATAATTGCTGGCAACAATATAAGTGCCGTCGCTTGTGAGCGTGGCGCCGCATGTTCCGCTGATGCAGACCGTGTTCATGACCGATGTGCTTGCCGGATCAACGTAGTAACTGCTGCTGTTCGCGTCGTAGAAAACAGTGGCGTATTCGGCGCCATCGGTACCGCTGTAATGGCTGTTCTGCCAAGCGTTGAATTGACGGAACGAGGCGGCATGCAGGGAGTCAACTGTATCTGAATTGTCTGAGGAACTTTGGGTCCACGAGGTTTTGCAATCGCCTGCTATACACAATCCTCCGGAGGCATTTATCTGCCCGCCTTGAACGTCCAATTTATATCCCGGGTTAGTAGTCCCGATGCCGACTTTGCCGTACTGAACAAGAAGACCGTTCGTTGCCCCTCCGCTGTTAAGAAGAAGGCCGCCGACTTTTGCATTTGCATTGGAGCTCGTATCGAGCGGTGCGGGTGCGTTGTAGCTGGTGGGAGAACCTGTCGGCTCGGTAAATGTGGCGGCAAACGCATTGACGCCAAAAGAAACAGCCGCTGTCAGAAACACTGCGAACAACGGAAGAAGGAGGCGTGATTTCATTGCAAGTAAGTTGTTATATAAACTGGGACTATACTTGCATGATATACCATCGCAGAGACTGCGAGGATGGTGTGCGGTTAATATCTTCCGATTAGAACTCGTTGAACAGCGGTACAGTATTCACAGTCATCGATTTGGTAATCGGAGAACTGTTCGTCTGACAGGTAATGGTATAGACGGTCTGCGAAGTGATGGTATCGGATGTGCCGGAAGAACCAAGACCAGTCTTCCACGCAACACCGTTCCTTTTGACCGCACAACTTTTTACATCAGATGATGTCCACGAGACGGATGTTCCCATTCCGACTTGGACGCGGGCAGGGTCCGCGCTTATGGATGCGTTCGGATGCAGGACCTGCACTGTTATTGTTGATGGGAGAGATGAACCGCCAGGGCCGGAACATGTTATCTGATAGGTTGAGTTCTGAGTTGGACTAACTGACGCGCTTCCTGATGTCGCTCCTCCTGTTGAGAAACCGCCTGCTGACGTACAGGATGTCGCATGAGTGGATGTCCATGTAAGAGTTGCAGACTGGCCTTCGTCTATAATTATCAACGAGCCTTCAGAACCTTCGGAGCCTCCGCTTCCTCCAATCGAAACTGTCGGAGTCCATAGAGAGCATGTCGGCGGATTATTCGCGCCATTACAGCACCCTCCCGAACAACACCCTCCGTTGTCACAGGCAACACAGGCTGAACCGTTCCAATACAGAGGATTTGAACAAGCATTACAGGCTGTCGGATTGTTCGCTCCGTTACAGCACCCTCCTGAACAGCATCCTCCGTTACCGCAGGTGACACAGGATGAACCGCTCCAATACAATGGGTCTGAACAGGCGTTGCATGTAGGCGGATTGTTCGCGCCATTCGTACAATTATCTATACACGAACCAGAAACCATTGTTTTTCCGCTTGGACAGGTGGTGCATGTCGGATAATTGGTCGCACCGTTTGTGCAAAGAGTTTCCGGAGGTACGCAACTGCCTGAGGACAAAACTTTCCCAGCAGGACAGGTTGTGCAGGTAGGCGGATCATTCGCTCCGTTGGTACAAGCGGGTGTCACAGCAAAGAGAGCCGTTATGACCCAATTTGTATTATGACTAATATTCAACGGATTATTACTGCCTGAATATTCCGCAGTTCCGTCCCCATTCACATCCCATCCACTAAACGAATATCCAGAATAAGGCGTCGCTGATGCGACAGAAACACCGCCGTCACCGCACGCATTCTCTGCTCCACCGCTGGTTAATACAGCTGTCCCAGTTCCTACGGGAGAAACCCTAAGAGTTATTGAACAACCGCCCTTACAGGCACGGCTCGCGCTGTCACAGCCGAAAGGACAATTGTATTCAACTGAGTTTGCATAAACTGGACTCCCTTCGCAGAAATATTCATTCACTCGAACTGAAGTAAGACAGCTGTCGCTATATGTATCACCTTTGTAAGTTACAGTCCCTCCGGTATAGAAGCTCTTACCGCCATCGGTGTCCGTACAGCTCATACTCGGACAGTTCGCCTTTCCTATCTCAAAAGGCCCGACTATCGCGTTGCCCAAAGTGTTGTTATGCGGAGGGAAGAAAGCAGTGGAGTTGTTGTCGTTATTCAGGAATTTATTCGGCCGGGTGTTAAATGCTGATGACGAATTGTAAGTACCAATATAGTTGTATGTTCCCAATATCTTCGCCGCATACGCCACATACGAATCTTCCGGCACGGTTCCATCGGTGAATTTACAGACATTGCCTGAACAAAACTCACTATAAGGCAGTGTTACCAAAGGTGTGGATTCGGAACCAAATTGGTAATTCTCACTGGCAGAAACCATGCTGCCTTCTACCATTACGCCAGGATCGGGATAGTCATTCCACCCTATGCCAATTGATGAGGGAATTTGACTCACGAACCATTTACTGAGCTCAGTTTTACTGCTATTTTTCGGCAAAGTAAAACGATAAATAGCAACTTGCCGAGTTGTTTCGTCAAAATTCGGGTCTTGAACTATTGCATAGTTCAGAGGTTGATAGGAAACACCCACACAACTGCTTTTATAACGAGAATAACGCCTTTCCGTTGAAAAACTGGAACTGACTGAAATGGAACATCCGGAATCGCTGTAAACTGTGCTTACGGGAACATTCGTACAATAATAATCCATACCATAAGAACATTCTTGGACAGCCCATTGACCTGACGCATATGCATAACTCACGTTCATCCGCGGATTGTAGAAAGTCACCGGAACTTGATAGTGGCAACTTCCTGCTACTGATGTTATTGACGGTGATGTTAGCGTTAATCCGCCGTCAGACGAAAAACTTCCGCAAATTTCTTGTCCCAAAGAACCACAAAAAGATCCTGTTGTAACAGGATCAAAAGAAGCGGAGACTAAAGAAACCGCGTTTATGTTACCGCTCACGATTGAATTGATAAAACTTATCGCACCCGCGCTCAAAAAATTAGCAAGGCCGCCAGCGTGCGCAACGTGAGTCGGGACAAAAGAAAAAGCTAGTGATAATGCCAAAAATAAGATAAGAAATTTCTTTTTAAGAATATCCTTCATACGCTAATTTATTCTCAACATCTGATAGTTCGGCAGAACTCCGGATTTCACAAGCCAAGGACCGAGAAAATAACCGGCGAAGATGAACCACATAATAGCAACGGCGATAATGATGATACCGCTCTTCCGGTTCTCTTTTTCTAATGCCAGAGCTATGCCATACACTAAACCTGCCGTCACGTTAATGATGGCGATTACTATCCCAATCCAGAACCACTTCTTCCAGAGTCCGAACCGATTGTTTGATGAAATTTGGTCAGGCATAATGAGTTATTTAGTTTGTTTCCTTAAGGTAGGCTCTAAGTAAGTATAGCCCTGAAACGAGAATTTTGGTGTTGGTTATCAACAGTGCATAAACTGCTACAATAATGTCAATGTGGTTGCCTGTATTGTCCGCAATTATTGGAATAATCGCCTTTCTGCCGATTAATTTTTATCCGGTAGTTTTCGTTTTTCTGACGCCGCTTTTTATTTTCTTTCTGCGCGAGAAAAAGTTTTGGCGTCTGGTAGCGGGCGCAATGTTATTTAGGCTTATCTTCCTATTGGGAACTGTTTATTTCACTCTGGAACCTATTTTATGGACACAGGGCATTCTTTTGTTCCTTGGTTTGCCAGTATCGGTCTTTTTATTCAAAAAATTTGTAAACAAGGCGGATTCCCTTTTGCCGATATTGATTTTCCTGCCTTTCGCTTGGACTTTTTTTGATCTACTGCAGGCAAAATTTGCTTTAACGCCTTCTTTCACCGACGCCTCCGGTAATGCGCTCGGCTCATCTCCATTCCTTGGGTTGGCCGGCATTGGAGGATTTGTCGCCCTCACTTTTTTTGTAGCGCTCATTAACGTACTTGTCACGTCACTAATCACTTGGCGGTCGAACCGCCAAGTGATTAGTGTTCTCATTGCTGCGATTGTTATTGTTGTTTTTTTGGGTTGGCAGATTTCAAATTTTGAGCTTCACAAAAATGCCGTTGCATATGCCAATTTGCCGAATTCAATCAATATTTCTGTTGTTTCTACGAATGGAACATTTACTGCTGATTCTTTCGGAGAACTCACTGGGGAACTTACAGACAAAAAAACAGACCTTGTCGTATTTCCTGAAGACATCTTCAATCAGAGAACTTCTTCTGTAACGTTTCAAAATACGGCTAAAGATCTGGAAACAAATGTTCTCGCCGCATACGACACGTTTTCGGATGAGAACGGAATTAAACATAATTCGGCTATTCTGTTCGGCGCAGACGGAGCCGTTCTTGGTATCCATAACAAAAACCGCCTGACTTTCATCGGCGAATATTGGCCTTTCGGCGATTGGCAACCGTCAATTTACACTTGGCTCAGAGAACAAACGCCTGATATCGGAACCTATGCGATATTTGACCAAAAAAATGCGGACCAACCCGGTGAACGGAATCTTCTTTCTGTAAAAATTCAAGGAAACACGGTACTTTTTGCGGCACCGATTTGCGTTGAGGTTCTTTACCCTGACGATTTGAAAGAATACAAAGCCGACGGCGCGCAATTTATCATCAACCAGTCCAGCAATCGCTGGATTGGCATCGGCCTGCACCATTATCTGTACTTAATGAATAATCTGAGAAAAATAGAAGCTGTGTGGCTGGAAATGCCCATCATTTCAAGCGGCGTTTACAGTTCTGCCGGTATCACTCTTCCAAATGGGCAAACGCATTCGGTCAATTACCAAAAGGGTGATAAAAATTACAATATATTTTTCGGGAACTTGCGATATTGAAATTAGAATCCGCTCAATATCTCTATTTCCTGCTGGAAATCCGATGCATATTTCATCACGTTGTCGCCGTACGGAGCGAAAGCCGGATTCTTGTAATACCCTCCCGCAAAATACTTGAGTGCGGCAGTGCGTTCCGCAGAAGCTGTCTGTGTAGAGGCACCGAGGTCCGTCATATAGAGAGCAATTGCAGTAAACGCATCCAGATTATTCCAAGGATTCGCCGGTGTATTTGGGTGTCCTGCGAGTCTTGCTATACGGTTCTGATATGACGCCCATGTGGACGGAATGAACTGCGCGGCGCCCATTGCCCCTCCGTAACCGGTAGATTGCGGACAAGAAACGGGCATTGAAAATGCATCTAGTCCGAGCGCTGACGTGATAGATATGAAAGGATCCACGTCGCGAGTCCCCTTCATAACTCCGCGTATGGGAGTTCCGGTATTCTTGCCTTTTCCGTCTCCTTTATTTGGAGAATTGGTAAGAAGACACTGCCCGACATTTGCTCCAAGATTAGTTTCCTGTTTCAGGATACCGAGAATGAATGCCGGACGAATGCCGGTCGCGGCTCCCGCCTGTTTCGCGAGCGTAATCGCGGTAGGAAGCGGTATCTGCCCGCCACCGCCGGCGAGAGTGAAGAGTTCGGTACGAATCTGTGCCGCGGTCTTCTGACTCGTTGCTATAAGTTTTTGATAATTCGCTTCAATGCCTTTGGTCTGAGTGAGAAGTTTTTGCTTCTGTTCCTCCTGCGCCTGCACTGACTGTTTTGCCACTTGAGCAACCTGACGCAATTGTTGTTGCTCGGCGAGTCTGGTTTCCAAAGCCTCTTTTTCAGCTTCAGTTGAGACGCTTGTTTGTTCTATTTGATTGAATGATTCAGCGAGGGAACTTTTAATTGAAGTAAAAGCGTCAAGATCGCTAAAGAATTCCGAAACATTCTTGGAACCTAGTGCCACACTAACGGCCGAATAATCGTCAAGCACTTGTGTTTGTCTCAATATTTGCGCAAGTGATTCTTTTTCCGCAGCGAGCTGTTCCGATAGAGAGGTTAGTGTTTTGTTGCGCACCCCGATATCACCGTTCAATTGTGCGATGGAGACATTTATCGCCTCTATCTGAAGCTGGGTTTTCTTTATCTCCGCATTAAAAGCATTTATCTGTGTTTGTAGCGTCTGACGCTGTCCCTGCGCCGCATCAAGAAGCTGCTGTTGTACCGCTATCTGGCTTTCTATCTGATTAAGCTGATTCTGGAGCTCCTGTTGGCGATTTGCCACGCTCGCATACATACTTTGCGCGAGCGCCGACAAAGGCACGGTAATAAACGCGCATCCGAGAACAAAAAATAAAAACCGACGCATCGTCATGTCATTTTAATTTTAACACGTCCCGCTTCGGGACTCCGTCGGGAGCCTATATGTTTTACGCGCTCTTTGTCTCGCCAGACTCGGCACCTTCGGTTCCTACGGAATCCTCGGCTTTGCCCTTCTTTTCAACCTCAATTGAACCGATATCCGCAGGCGCAACTTCTTCCTCTTTTTCTTCAACTACTTCCTGCACAAGTACAACTACTTCTTCAGGTTCAGTAATTAGTTCAACTCCTGATGGAAGCGCAATATCCTTTGCGCGTATCTGGTCATCTATCGCAACGAGCGTAGAAATATCAACTTCTACATTTCGCGGAAGATTCATCGGGTCGGCTTCCACCTCAATTTCATGAAGGACCTTAACAAGGTTCGCGCCCGTTTCCACAGCCGGTGATACTCCGACAAATACTATAGGTATGGCGACTTCAACTTTCTGTCCCTTTGTAACCGCATAAAAATCAACGTGTCTCGTACGATTTGTCATCGGGTCCAAATCAACTTCATGGATAAGCACCGGAACGGATTCTCCAAGGCCTGAAAGCGACACTATGGTCGCCTCGCCTGCTTCGTGCAGTATTTTTTCAAAAGCTATGGATGAAACAGAGATAGGCGTTGCCTCATGGTGCGCGCCATATACAACAGCCGGAATTGAGCCTTCTCTGCGGAGTGCCGATGCGCTGGCAGTGGCGTCAGTTCGCTTTTCTACGGAAAGTGTAAGCATAATTCCTGAATATACGGGAAAGCGCGAAAGAAAGCAACGATGCCTCACCGCACTGGCGAGTGTGCGACTGCCGCGGAAACTTTTGCGAGACGTGCAAGAAAGGCTTCACGGGCGGACGAAACGTTTTCTGCTTTCCCTTTCCATATCGTTAAAGCTTCTTCATTTAGGGCGCGGTCGTACGAGAAAGTGAGCGGCCACGGCAATGTCCCTCCCTGTGCTCGGGACAACCGACAAATTGCTGACAAATTGTCGGTTGCCTGATCCGGCGTTTGCCCGCCTGAAAGAAAGACTATGCC
>Ga0247841_10002992_pt1 | contig 32181 bp, 37 predicted proteins | sample LaCruzMarch2015__2_FD_192410 | JGI IMG/M metagenome (GOLD analysis project Ga0247841, IMG submission 192410) | Freshwater microbial communities from meromictic Lake La Cruz, Castile-La Mancha, Spain - LaCruzMarch2015_18m | ecosystem: Environmental > Aquatic > Freshwater > Lake | place: Spain...
AATTGATAATATAATATAAAATAAATAAAAAAAAAAATAAAATTCTGGGTCATCTGGTAAAAGTCTTCATGTTTTATAGATTATTTTTTAGTTATTTTTTTGGTACTCTTTTTTTGATAAGTTCGGCGTTTCAAATAAAAATTCAGCGCCTACAAAAGTCGCATCTATTTCTTCTGGTTCATCTTTTAAATTCAATTGTTCGTATAATTTATTTAGTTCTTCGTTCCATATTGGCTCAATTAATTTAGAATATTTATTATCGAAATAAATAGAATCATGACAGGTTAATAATTTAACTCCAGGAACTTCATTATAAATTCTGGAGCAAATTATATTGAATATAAAATCACTCTCTTTAATTGAAAGAGTGTGAAACATTATTCCTTTTTGAGTTTTATTTTTCGTTACAACTTCTAATAATTCTGGATAATATCTTTCAAAAACATAATTAATATCATCATTTTTTACTTTTCCATTTTTATGTACATTAATACCGTTAATCCATTTTTGAAATTCTATTTTTGTTTGTTCTTTAGAGTAAAATGGCTTTTCAGTTTCAGTTCCTTTTAAGTCAGTATCTTTAACTTTATTTAATTTAAAACATAAATGACTATAAAATTTACCATTTATTAAACCTTCTGTAAAATCTTTTAATTCGTATAAATCTTTTGAAACTCCATTCTCAATAAACCATAAAGATAAGAATAAAGGAAATGAACTTCTTATATCAAGATTAGTTAATTTAGAATTTTTATTAAAGAAGCAATTTTCAATTTTAATGTTTGAACTCAAGTAGCAAAAAGGAGTATATAATCTACCATGTGTTTTCCATTTATAGAAAGAACAATTCTTATCAATCTTAGTTAAATTGGCTATATTATGAATATAAGAATTGAAGTCATATATTGGAGCTCCGTCTTTCATAAAAAGTTTTTTCTTTTGAACATGTTTCATATCAACAAGTAAATCATTATAATCTTTAGCTATTTTTCTTTTAATTACACTATCAATACCTAAATAACTATCTTCAAAACTTTCATCTTTTTTTTCACAAAGAATTTCTAATATTTTAGCATGTTCTTTAAAGTATTCTGTAAAACAATATCTACGACTATGTTCTCCTACTTCATAAGAATAATCAATTAGAATTATCTTTTGTTTTCTTAAATATTCAATATATGGTTTATAATCATGTATTATATTATGAAACTCATTAGCCATAATAGAAACCCATTCACTACTTTCTTTATTATAAATATATCTATTTGTTATATAAGATAATATTGTTTGAAGTGTTTTAATATTCAAAGGTTCATAATATTCGTCAATAAAATCTTTTATATTAAATTTATACTTCATATTTCTTGAAATATTTTTTAAAATCGTCGTTAAATTTAACTCCGTAAGTAAATTCCTTGTCTCCAACAAAATCTCTTGTCAAGTAATAAATAATACCTTCCTTGAATTTATTGGGTCCGACTTTAACACTCTTAATACAGATAACTTTTGTAGCCATAAAACTATTTTTTATTTATATATTATATATTAAAACTCACTTTTTGTTTAATTTGAATAATAGATTGAATTTAAGATTGCTCATTATAAAATTAAAATAATTCGAGAATTCTTCGTCTTCTTCAGTCAATGAAAATGATCCGTTGTCGTTATTTATTATGAAATATTCTTTATCTTGTATTATTTTAATTGATTTTTCGTTATGTCTTATGAACATGGTTTGTTGGGCTGTATATTTTTTCATAATCTTTAATTTGTGTAAAGGTATGAATTTTAAATTAAACAAAAAAATAGACCTTTTATTTTTAGAAATTAAAATTTCATGCCGTTTTACAGTCTTTTTTCAATGACATAAAGTTCCTTTTTTTATGTCTAAAACAGACCTTTTATTTTTAATATATAATAATAAAGAAAGGAGGTATATTATCGGAGGCATAGGTTCTGGGTTTAACCCGAAGGTTAAGAAAAAAGGCACTTATAAAATATTTGGTTTAAGAGAAAATAATTCTGATGAATATTTCTTTTATGGAGTTTCTAAAAATTTCTTATGTAAGATCAAATCTTATATTATTTGGGACGCCAAAAAGAATTATAATTTAAACAATAAGTTATATAATTTGTTAAGAGAATTAGATTTTAATTTCACGTTAGAACAATTGGAATCATTACCAGTTGATTTTACTAGAAAACAATCAAAGCTCTATCTTCAAGAACATTATATTGACGGTAGTTATAATTTATGTAATAAAAAGAATTTTTGTTATTGTCAGGCTGAAATTGCGGCTAACAGGAAACATCAATTAACAAAAGAAATTAAAGAAATTATATTAAATAAATATAATATAGGAATAACTTATAGACAAATATCTATTGAACTGAACATATCTTATGACTCAATTAGATATACAGTCAATAAAGCAGGTGGAGGAAAGAAAATAATAATCAAAAAAATAGTACAGAGGCTTAATAACGGTGAAGATATTCACGAAATAAATAAAGAATATAATTTAAAAAGTAGTCAATTGAATTATATTTTAAGTAAAAAAACAAATAACACAAATGCCTAAAATTCACAAGGAGACTATTAAAGATCAAAAAACAATTTTTTTAAAAGCTTTAGCTAAATCTTTAGGAATACTTACTCCAGCTTTATCAGATTGTCATTTAGCTTACGCCACTTATAAAAAATGGTTTACAACAGATAAAAAATTTAGAGACGAATGTCTTGTTATAGATGGTATGTCATGTGATTATGTTGAATCACAACTCTATAAATTAATAAGTGAAGGGAATGTGACGGCCGTTATATTTTTCTTAAAATGCCGCAGGCATCAGAAGTGGAACGATAGAAATGTTATTGATATAAACGTAACTAATACTTCATTTCAAATTGGAGGAACTATTGAATCGGAAGATGTTAAATTCATTGATGTATCAGAAGATCAAAAATTAATTGATAATGAATGAAAATTAAATGGAAGGAATACGTAAATAAATAATAAATAATAATGGTAGTAAAAGGTATTAATTTATTTCCAAAACAAAAAGATATTATAGATTGTACATTAAAATCTAAATCTCGATACGTGAGTATTTGTGCCAGCAGACAATTTTCTAAATCTACTATACTTGAAAATATATTAATGTATAGATCTTTAAATGAGAAAAAATGTAAATCACTTTATATCACTCCAACATACGGATTATCTAAATTAGTTATGAATAAATTATATTCAAATCTTATTGATGCTGGAGTAGTTAAATCGTTTAATAAATCAGATAATTTAATATCGTTTATAAATGGTTCTGAAATTTTTTTTAGATCTTCAACAAACCCAGATAATGTCAGAGGTTTAAGTGTTCATTATTGTTTTATAGATGAAGCAGCTTTTATGTCAGATGATATTTGGAATGTATCTAGACCAACACTTAATGTTATTGGAAAACAAATGATACTCACTTCTACTCCGAGAGGTAAGACTGGATTTTTTTATTCTTCTTGCCAACAAGGTATATCTGGTAATGAAAATTATTTATATTTATTTGGACATTATTCAGACAACCCATTTTATAATAAGGATGAAGTAAAAGATGCACAATTGACATTACCTGAGAGTATTTTTCAACAAGAATATAATGCAATATTTCTTGATGGTGGAGGTTCAGTTTTTGGTAATATAACTTCTTGTGCAGATATTCATTCATTTAAAGGTTATGCTAATGAAGGACCATATAGTATTGGAATAGATTTAGGAAGACAATCAGATTTCACAGTAGTTACAGTCCTTAATAAAAATAGTGAAGTGGTTGAAATATTTAGAATAAATCAACAAGATTGGAACACTATAATTGAAAAAATTAATTCTACTATAAAGAAGTACCCGTCTGCTTCTGTACTCTGTGAAACTAATGGTATTGGCGATGTTGTTTTTGATATGCTTCGTAAATCTAATGGTAATATAAGACCTTTCCTAACTACTAATGAAAGTAAAAATGAAATAATCGAAGAACTTATACACGCTTTTCAAACCGGTGGTATTCATATACCTACTCAACAATTATTTCAGCCTTTACATAGCGAATTAAATACATACACTTTTCAGTATAGTCCTCGTACCAGAAGAATTATATATAATTCATTACCTGGTTTTCATGATGATTGTATTATGAGTTTAGCAATCTCTTTAAAATCTAAACAAAAACGAGGAGTTTCATTTAATATTGTTTAAAAATTAATTATAAAATATGAAGGTGTGTATTAATTTTAATTCAGATGATTATGCGGAAATTAATAGAATTATGTATGCTATTGATTATATTCACCCAGATAAATTTATTAGAATGGTTGTGGATGATTGGACTAGTAATTATAAAACTGATATTAATAATAGATTATTAAACAAATTATTTAACCCGCCTAATGAATATGATTATACGGCAACAAAATATAATGAAGATAAGAAAAAAGATAGTGATTTCATAGATTCTATAAGAAAAAATAATACTCAAAAGACTGAATATAAATATATTTATAAAAAAAAGAATGCATTTCATGCTTATTCACATGTTGGTAATAAGAACGTATACATTGGAAGGTATTTCGATATAGAAGATGCTTATAAGGCTCAACAAGAATTTGAAGAAAATTATATATATGATAATAAAAAAGTAATTTAATATGTGGATAATTGTGAAATTGTTGACATTGTATTCAAAGAATATAATATTAAAAAACTTATTAATAAACTCATTCAAAATGGAACAGGATTAGAAGACCTGGAACAATTTATTTATATTATATTAATTGAAATGAATAATAATTTATTAAATAAATTATTCAAAACTGGACATTTAAAAAGATATATAACAAGAATAATTCTTAATCAAAGAAATTACCCTAAAAATGGAGGCACTTATAATAAAGAATTTAAAATAACTTCAGTAGATAGGATAGTAGAACAACCAGATGAAATATTACATGATTTTAGAATAGATTATTTATATTATGAATTAGAGCGAATACCTTTTGGTACAACAGGATTAACACAAACACAATTGAGGAAAATATTTGGTTATGCTATATTGGAACATTATATTAAAACTGGAGAATCTATGTTGAAAGTTTCAAAGAAATTTAACATATGTAGAAGCACAACTAGGACTTTAATAAACGAAGCTAAAAAAAATATTAAGAAAGAATATGATAGAAATTTTAATAGTTGGATTGATGATTCTGGTTTCGATTGCCTGGGGGGTTTTGGTAGTTGAAGACATATTGAAAATACCAAATAATACTACAAGTAATTATTGGTTAATTAGATTTTTCATTAAATTATTGTCTTGCCCATGTTGCGTAGCTAGCCATGTATTCTGGATTACTTATTTAATATATTTTGGTTCATTAATAGGGTTATGGTTATGTCCATTAGTTTTCTTTCTAACTTTCTTCGTTAAAAAATATACAAGTATTTTATGAATTATGTAAATGATAATGATTTAGTATATGAGATAATGTTATCGCAGGGCAAAGGTTTATTAACTAAGAAAGCTGAGAAAATGTTAATACTAATAGCTAAGAACGCTATCTTAAAGAAGAGATCTTATTATCAAGAAACACAAGATTACGACGACTGTTATCAAGAAGGAGTTCTAATGTTATTATTAAATTGGAAAAAATTCAACCATAAAAAATATTATTATGCCCTACCATACTTCACTGAAATATTTAAACGTGGACTAGCATTTGGTTATAATAAATCAGTTAATAAAAAAAATAGTGGAGTCACACCTAGTTTTGTAAGATTAGATATTCTTGACCCAAAAAGTTCATCATTTTAATATATATAATTAGAGTATAAAAAATAATCAATATTATTATGCCGTTAAATAAAGAACCAGGTGAAGACAAAAATGCTTTTGTTGGTTGCTGTATTAAACATTATATAGATAAAGGTAGAGAACAGAATCAAAATTGAAGATATTAAAGAGTTTAGAAAAAAATGTAAAAAGAAAATATAAATATGCGAGAAAATGAAATTGCGTTTATGAAGTTATTTGAGGAACAAATACTTCCAAATAGAAAAAATGTTGGTATAGCCATACTTAAACAAGCAGCAGATTTAATTGGAATTGGAATTAACACTTCTTGTCGTTCTTGTGCTCAAAAATCAAGTATTGATTTACTTAATGCTTATAGTAGATTGACTCCAGCTTATAATATCTACAAAGATAATAAAAAAGAAGAAGTTCAATATACTCAAGTAGTTGAACCAAAACCAATTGATAATGTAATGATAACTCAAACAACATATGATGTTGATATAAAAACTGGTGAGATTACTGAAACAGATGAAGTGATAATTAAAAGACCTATACCACCTGTTAAATTGAAAAAAAATGAAATATGATGAAATTAAAGCACTATCAGTATATTAATACATTAGACGGTGGGAGTACTTTATACAACGATTATTTAATTAATTATTTTGAAGTTAGTAGAAACCAATCTTACGATAAAGTAATTGAAGATTTAAATAAAAAGATGTTTATTGAAATTAAAGATTTTAATAAAAATAAAGTAAAGGTTGGTGATAAAATGTTTATTGTTGAGAAAGATTTTTATGAATGTTCTTATGAGCAATTTTCTCGTCTTGATACTATATTAGCAGAAGAAAATAATACAGCCAATTTACATAAGTTAATTTCAATTTATTGTAGACCTAGAATATTTAACTGGAAGAAATTAAAATGGGACATAGAACCATTTAATTTAAAAAATCAGGAAGATATTAGTGAATATCTGAAAGAGAATATGTTAATGGAAGATGCTCACGCTATTATGATTTTTTTTTGTCAAAACGTGAAACTATCTTTACAGAATATAAATATTTATTGTTTGAACCAAAAGAAAAAGGACCAGACTTAGTATATCAAAAACAAATAGATGAAATAAATAAATTTTTTAGTTGGGACATATTAGCATTAAAAATGAGTAACGATAATCCTATATTAATGAGACAGATTTATGGCAGTAGGCTTAGAGATATATTAGATTTTATGGTAATTAATAAACAGAATAATAAATTAGAGGAGTGGAAAAATAGTAAAAACATAATAGCGATTTAATGAGCGAAGTAGATAAGGTAATTATTAAATATGGAAATTCTGTTTCAGATGGAATGAAATCTATTCTTATTGCTTATGATAAAGTAGCAACTGCCGATTTAGTTAGATCTATAAAAGTTAAATATAATTATAACACTAAAGAATTTGTTTGGCAGATGGCTAAACAAGGAGGTTATGTTTTAAGAGGTAGAAAGCCATATGGTTTGGGTACTAGAAATACTAAAAGAGGGGTTACTCAAATAAATAATAGATTCCCTAATATAACTGCTATTACAAACTGGATTAAAGTTAAAGGTATAGTACCCAAACCATTTGCTGGTAGTAAAAGAACAGTAACATTGAAACAATTGTCATATCTTATAGCTAGGGGAATTGCTATTAAGGGAATAAAGCCTTTAGATTTTATATCAAAACCTATGCAGTTAGTCGATACTGAAAAATTTAGACAAGATATAGCAGATGCGGCGGTTAAAGATTTAAAAAATAATTTAAAATAATGGCTATTACATGTGTTGCTAAACCAAGTGAGTGGGCAAGAGTCTATGATTCTAATAGATGTACTTATACTTTTAGTTCTGATAAATATACTGAATTAAATTATAATTTCTTAATAGAATTATATAAATATAAAACAGATGTTAGTGGCACAACAAGTGCAGCAAAAACATTAATTGGAACATTTAAAATGTACCCACTTGAAAATGGAACATGTGAATTTAACCCAACGTCAGTTTATAAAAATTATATATCATCAGATATTAATTTATCAGCAACCATATTAACGGACGCTGGAAATTCATTTGCTCAATTTGGAATGGTAGTGTATGATTATTATTCATCTGGTATAACATCTCCTGTTAAACAAGGAACACCTTATACCGAACCAGTTAGAGGAACTATTTATTATAATGGTTGTCAACAGGAAGTTCCATATGATTATGTACCATTAAATCATTTACAAGGTAATAATTTACAATGGGTAATGTCTGGAGATACTCAAACACTTGGTAACTTTTTAACTGATGCTACTGAATACAGATTAGATAATGAAGATGTAGCTTTTCTATATTTTTTATGTGAGTCTGGTAATCTACCAACAAAAATAAAATACACTTATTATTATTTACTTACTACTGGCGGTGTTCAAGTATCTATAGAATCTGGAAATGATATAGATAGATTGATAGGGCTACCTAATGAATTCTTTAACGAAGAAAGTAGAGAAGCTTCAATGCCACAAACTAAAACATCACCAGCCAATTATTCAGAAAGTGCGTCAATAGATTCAATATAAAATAATTAAAAATTATGACATCAATACCACCAAAACCATTACCAATATTAGACAATGGTAAAAAACAAATACCAGTTGTTTGGGTACCTCCAATTAGAACTTATGTTGCTTCAGGAGTTACACAAGATACTGAAATATCTTACGCCTACCCAGATACTAAAATGTGGTATTTCCCTATGTCTATGAGACATTTAAGAGAAACAGGATTAATTCCAACTGGAGTAACCTATGATAATTGGTTGTATTATAAGGTTGATTTAGTAGGTGGTGTTAATACACCTGAAATAAAAGATTATTGTCACATAGAAACAAACTACCCAGATTGGAACCCTTACTTACATTATAAAATATCAGAGTATGTTACTTATCTGGGTTATGACTATTACACATTAATAGATTTACCTGGGACTAATTTATGTCCACCAGATTACCCTTTGTGGTGGAGATGGGTAGAAAATTCAGGCACCCCTGTTTATATGTCAGGTGGCACTGCTTTATTCCAGGATCAGTATGGTGGTTGGGATTTAGTTTCAAGTGGCGGAACAGTTTTAAGTCAAGGTAATGTACATAGAGATGGTTTAATATGGAGAGCTGAAATGATTGGGCTACCAGTTTATTATTCTATAAGCGCAGCCGCAGTTAATACGGAACATATATTAAATAACAAATCTTTTTATGTTTATCGAAAAGAAAAATGTGACCAATATAGTAAATGGCAATTATTTTGGTTAAACCCTCACGGTGGTTATGACAATTTTACGTTTGATAAAAAAATTGATATTGATTATAAAATAGAAAGATCAACTTATAAACGAAGAACCCCTGTTGGAGGACCTACTAGTTTTAATAGTTATTTTGGTGGGGAAAATATATTCAACACTAATGTTAGAGAAGAAATAACATTGAGGACTAGTTTATTAACACAAAAAGAAAGTCAGTTGATGATTCAATTATGTCAATCTCCAAAGGTTTATGTAATGAAAGAATATCAATATGATACGTCAGACCCAAGTAATTTATATAAGTACGCGACCCCTTATATTATAGTGACTAATGAAATTAAATATGAACAAAAACAGAATTCAAAGGAAGTATATTATGAAGTGAAAATTAGACCATCTAACGAAAAAATCATTCAAAGTTATTAATGAAAAGTGAATTAAAAGTTTTATATAAACCTGAGATAGTTGTACAAAATTCTAATTTCAATCAGTACACGGATTATTGGACAAGCCAGATAACGGGCACTAGTACAGATTATACGATATTATCTGGTTGGACTTGGACAAACGGACAGATGTGGCATGATGTTGGAAACACTTATCAAATATGGCAAGTATTAAAGCCATCTAGTATACCAGAAAGACAATATAAAATTGAATTTCAAGCAACCATTTTAACTGGTGGTATTATGTGTAATCTATTCGGAGAGACAGGTACATATTTTACAACATCAGGCTTTCATCAAGAAATAGTAACTATCACTACTTTATCGGGTGTATTAAGAGAAGATGAAATAGTCTTTACGCCTACTATAGATTTTAATGGGTGGATTACTAATATAAGAGTATTGAGTATAATAACAAAAGTAGATGTTTTAGATTTATATGAAGATGAAGATATATCTTTAACATTCCAAGTTAGTAATGGATTATCTAATATAAGTAGTTCTTATTCAAAAACTATAAAATTACCAGGTACAAATAGCAATAATAATATTATAAATAATTTAAATGTAGAAAGTAATTTTGTAGATACAACTAATTATGCTGATAAAAATGTTATTTTTTTTAGTAAGAAATTAGATTGTATATTCTATAACGATAGTATTGAAGTATTAAGAGGGTATTTAATAATTGAAAATTGTAATAAGATAAATGGTTTAATAGAATATGAAGGAACTATTTATTCAAATAATAGAAATTTTGCTGATGTATTAGGAGATAAATTAATACGTGGAAATTATGACTCTAATAATGATATTAAAACATTTGGAAAATATAATCACACTTTTAATTGGACTAATATAGAAAATAGTTGGAAATTAATATATGATACATGGGATCCAAATTATGGTTATCATGTAGATGATTATATTTCTTATAACGAGATAAACTATGTTTGTATTTTTGATGTCCCAGGACCTTATTTATACCCGAATATAAATACTACTTATTGGGCAGTAACACAGGAAAATTATTATGATACTCACACAGGATATTATTACCCATTAATTGATCATTCTGGAATACCAAAAACAACTGATTATATTCGTTTAGAAAATTTTAAACCATCATTCTATGCTAAAGAATTATGGGACGAAATATTTAACGCAGCAGGATTTTCATATACATCAACATTTTTAAATAGTGTATCTTTCAAAAATTTAGTTATACCACACCCAAACGATATATTTATAAATGAAAACGAATATTATGATAAATTTAACGTAGGTTTAAATTCAGGAATAACTTTAAATAATGATATTAGCGGTTATAAAAATCAAGTAATAGATTTTAATAAATATGATGGCACATATTATTATAATGATAATAATGTTTATAATGCTGGATACTGGACAGTAACTAGTTCAGGAGTATTTAATTTAAATTTTGAGATAAAATATTCACTCTATGTTAGTGGAACAACAACAGTAGGATCACCAGGTCCAGATCCATCATCATATCAAAATGATAGATTAATAAAAATATATTTACAATTAGCCAAAAGAAGAACTAACGGAGAATATGTTGTAATATCAAACGATACTAAAGAAATAATATTCGATCAAAATACAATTAACACTTGGTTAATAACAGAAGACGATTTTATAGGAGTCGCTGAAAGCGTTAATCTATATAAAAATGAACAAATTTTCTGTTATTTAGGATTTGAAACATTAAACACCAACTTATATGTTTATGTTAATGGCAGTTTAGCTAGTACGACTTGGTGGCATTTTGGATTTGATATACTTCCATCAATAGACATATCTCAAGTTAATTCATGTTTTAATAATGAATTAGTTTCAGTTAATTATTATCTAGAAGATCAAACTGTATATGGAGAAAATATGCTACCAGTTGATATGGCTCAAATAGATTATATTAAATCTATATCTAATAAATTTAATTTAATATTTACTGAAAATCCAGATAAACCTAATGATTTTATAATAGAACCATACGATATTTTCTATACAGGAACTACATATATCGACTGGAGTGATAAAATTAATAGAGCAAAAGAGATTAGAATAGAAAGAATACCTTATTTAATTGATAGCGCAATAGAATTTTTATTCAAAGAAGATGGAAATGACGAACTATTAAGTAAATATTTAGAAAAAACAAGCCATAATTTTGGTGATTATTTAATTAAAAACCCATATTTGAGCGAGAAAACAGAGAAAATAAACGACGTTTTTTCATCAACTATGATGGACACTATAGCGAGTTCTCCATTTATTTCATCAAAAATATATAATTTAAACGACGAATTTTGCGATAACCTACCAACAGACTCAGATTATAATACAAGAATATTATATAGAAAGGTTGTAAATAATACTGGTGGAGTTTCATTACCTGTATTAGGGTTTGATCCTCTTTGGGACACTGGATTAACATTTACAGACAGTGGTAATACATTATATCTATGTGGAATGATAAGTAAGAGCAGAGTACCTTATGCTGGTTATTTAGATGATCCAATTACTCCTACATTAGATTTAAATTATGGTTCTGTTAAGTATAATTATGTAGATGTAACGACTCAAAATAATTTAACGTGGGTTTATTGGCGTAATAAATTATCTTTATATTTAAACCCGAACTCAAAGAAGATAACTTATTCGATAAGATTAAATATTTCTGATATTAGTACAATTGATTTTAGAAAAAAAATAATGATTGATAATAATCTTTATTTAATAAGTAAAATAGTTGATTGGAATAATGGAATAGATTGCAGGGTTGAAATGTTCCAATTAAATACTTATGTAGATTATGGTTTTTTCACGATAGATGAATGGAAAGTTCCAAGTACTTTAACACAAACAAATGAAAAAAAGGTACTTGACTTATATATAGATAATATAAGTTATAGTCCTTATCAATCTGGTTCTACAGTTAGAACTTCACAAAATTCTTTTCCACAGGGAGCAAAAGGTTTAGTAATTGGAAATTCTAATAATATGAACTCTTCTGATTTTGTTGTCATAGGAGCTGGTAATGAAATTTATGGTAGTAATAATATATTATTTGGGTCAAATAAGGTTAAGGTTGATGTATTGAGTGGAGGAACTATATATCAGGAAGGTATATTGGTTAGTGGATCTACTCAAGTGACGACTGGAATAACTTATGATACTGATGTTATGGCTATTAACGTCGACAATCAAATTATTGACGAATATGGTTTATATGTTGGTGGGTTAACTTATAGCGGTCTTACCAAAGCAATAACAATTGACGATAGAGGTAAATTGTATTATTCGTTTGTTAGTAATAATTTAATAGGCAATATTAGTGGTGACACTACAGTTGCTTATGGGTATAAAAATTATAATTTATCACCAGCTTCACATTCTTTAAGCGGTGGAACATGGTACAGTTTAACTGGGTTAAGTTTGACTTGGGTTACAACAGGATTCACGGAAACTGATGATGTTGCATTTTATTCAGGGAGAACCATTAATTGTAGATTTGACGCTAAGATTGATGGGCAGATAGACGGAGCAGATTATTTAGATTTGGAAATATACGATAGGAAAAACGATACAATTATTTGCTCAGGTATAATGGAAAAACATGATATAGGAAGTATAGGTTGTTTTGGAGTTGGTCCAGTAACTGATGGTGAATATATATTAAGGGTGAAGTGTGATGTTGACATGACGTTAGTTCTTTATAGGGTTTATTTTTTAATAGCCACATTAGGTAGTGATGGGAAATCAGGTAGTTCTGGTACATCTGGTAATTCAGGGTCATCTGGTAGCTCTGGTTGGAGCGGTGGTAGTTCAGGAACATCAGGTAGTTCAGGCACATCAGGTAGTTCTGGTAGTTCAGGCACATCAGGTAGTTCAGGCGCAACAGGTAGTTCTGGTAGTTCAGGCACATCAGGTAGCTCTGGTAGTTCAGGCACATCAGGTAGTTCTGGTTGGAGTGGTGGTAGTTCTGGTAGCTCTGGTTGGAGCGGTGGTAGCTCAGGTACATCAGGTTGGAGTGGTGGTAGCTCAGGTACATCAGGTTGGAGTGGCGGTAGCTCAGGTACATCAGGTTGGAGTGGTGGTAGCTCAGGTACATCAGGTGCGTCAGGCAGTTCTGGTGATAGCCCAGCATATACTATTGATGAAGTATTTTATTATGTGGAAGGTCAGACAACTCTTTATGTTCCATATATTCAAACTAGTGGTATAACTATTTTAGGATCAGGAGTACCTGTTGGTATGACATCTGGTAGTTCAGGTGTAGGAGGGTCTTCAGGTATATCTGGTATATCAGGCAGTTCAGGTAAATCAGGATCTTCTGGTATAACTGGCACTTCTGGGAGTTCAGGTTTAACAGGTTCTTCAGGATATTCTGGGTCTTCCGGTATTAATGGTTCTTTTTTAGGTACACATGGTACATCTGGTAGTTCCGGAGTTACAGGAGCCAGTGGTTCTTCTGGACTAACAAATATAATACCACCAACATACGTATACGCTACACTTTATTATAATACAGGAACAACCACATTATATACACCAAATATTTCCATTTCAACGGCTTTAGTTGGGACTAAAGTATATTATGTGGCTGATTCATCTGGTGGTACAGTAACTAGAAAATTAACTTTCACTAATGGAATTTTAACAGGAGAAACATAAAAATAATAAAATATGTTAATAACAAACGGAATAGGAGAAATACATTTGAACTCAAACAATCAAATTTTAAATAGAGATGTTGGTTTGGGAGATTATTATGGAGGAGGGTACGTAGTAATTACCGGAGACACCCTTTATATAATGTCACCATATGATTGCTTTTACATGTGGGGGTGTAATGGAGTTTCAACTTATGCTACTGGAACTACAATAGGATTAGGACAGATAAATACTAATTTAATTATTGCTGCTTGCGCAGATAGCGCAGCTAAAATTTGTGAAGATTACGAACTAGCTGGCTACGCTGACTGGTTTATGCCGTGTTATTATGAGATGAAATCTGCGTTCGAAATAACTACAAAAGAGGAAAATAAGTTTAATTTTAATTTAACTACAACCCTTCGTTATTGGACTGCGAGTGAATATAGCAGTACAGTGGTACAGTCTCTTCGGACTGATGTATGGGGAGGTCAACTTAATGTTAGTAATAAAGGTAGAGAATTACTTTTTAGACCTTTTAGAAAAACAACAATTAATTGATGGGAGAATTTTAATATGGAAAACTGGCAATATGGTCCAACGGTCCCCAATAATGGAGGGGGAGTTATATTTGATAGTAATGGTAAGGTTGAAATAAAACCAGAAGAGGTGTATTATATACCAAGTGATATAAATTGCTGCTATAAAGTGAATGAAAAAACTTTAGTGTATTATAGATTTGATGGTGATTATAAAGATAGTGGGCCTTATAATTTTAATCTTATAAAAGGAAACGTATTTGATAATATTCCATTCAGTTCAGATAGCGTTTGTTCACTATCTCTAGACGTTCAGAATATACCTACTAATCATCTGAGTTATCTTTATAATAATATGACTCAAGTAATGACAGGATTTACCACAGTTTCATTTTGGATTAAGTTTAACGACCCTTATATTGAAGTGCCAGACTTATACCCATTTGAAATATTCAGATTAACTAGTAGTTTCCCACACCCATTTTATGGTGGTTTATGTTATATGTTTGTATATTTATCTGTAGCTCACCCAGATGTTCTTTACTCTCGAACATCAGTTAATGGTTATCGTAATATATCTAATGATAAGGGTTGGAATAATATAGTAATTGTAGTAGAAGATGTATACCCGTTAACGACTAATTTTTATTTTAATGGTAATCTTTTTATACACAATACATCTTTTTATTATCTTACCACACCGTTCACAGATACGTTAACCATATGTAAGGGTTTGAGTTATAATCATTATAATAATTGGCCTTTTAAAATGGACGATTTTGTAATTGAAAATGATCATTGGGATATTAATAAAATATGGTCTATGTATTTATGTGGAAATCCATATACTGGGGATAGAACAATTGACGGGTATGTTGATGGAACAGAAGATGCAATATTTAATATTGTGGATATTGATGATTGGCATAATTCACATGTATTTACAGCTGTAGGTAAATTCGTTAATAGAATAGAATGGGTAATATTTGACACATCAATAAGAGTAAGTGAAATTGATAGAACTCCATATACAATTAGGTACCAAATTCAAAATGTTTACTCTGGATTATCACTAACAGTTAAATGTTATGATATAGATGGTAATTCAGTTACAGTTAAGGGAATATGCGTATAAATTAAAACAATATATATAATGAAAGAACTAATAGATAATACCTTTAAGAATATAAGTGGAATTAAGAAAATAAAAAATCATACTTTAATTATTAATTCTGACGATATATATTATATGAAAGCTTATTATAGAAGAATAAAACAATATATATCTTATAAGACTTGGGAAAATATTGTTATTAATTATTCAATAGAAACAATGGAAGATATATTTACATCAGGAGATATATTACTTGATGCGATAATAAAAAAATATGAAAAATAATGGCTACATCATCAGATATTTACGCTAAACTTAAAATAGATACAAGAGAATTCGATGGATCTTTAAGAGGTATTAAGAAAGAAATGGCAACTCTTAAAGGTTTAATTGGTAGCAATATTATATCAAGAGAAGACGATTTACAATTAAAAGCCAGATTTGGTAATATAAAAGATCAATTTGATGATATACGTTTATCTTCTCAAAATATAGCTGAAGAAGATGTATTTGGTAACGTTGCTAGATTCGCTGGTGTAGCATCACAGGCTGTCGCTGGTTTAACAGCTACAATGTCTTTACTTGGAATAGAAAGTGAAAAAGTTGGTCAAGTTGAGAAATCAATACTTCAATTTATGGCTATTGGTAACGCTTTACAAGCATTAGCTGATAGTAGAAGATTAAAAGATTTAGCTTTAATTTATGCAGCTAGATTAAAAGATTGGATGTTTACTAAATCTACAGCAGTTGCTGATACATCGACCGGAGCTGGCGGTGGTGGCGGAACAGGAGGGACTAAAATATTAGACACTTCTGCTGTGGCTAACGCTAACGCTGCAGCTAACATATCGCAAGCATCGAGTATTAATAATGTTTCTACCGCTATTGTAGCTCAAAATGAAATTATTACTCAAAATATAGTAGCTCAAGATGGACTTACAGTTTCAATTATGGGATTAGAATCTCAAATTAAAAAAGAAAATGTTTCTATAATCCAAACACAAATTGAATTAAAGCAATTAAATCTTATTATTACTGATGCTGCTACTACAAATGAAGTTTTGAATAATTCTTTAGAAAGAGAAATATTATTAATTAATAGATTGGATGCTTCTATGGCTAGAAAAGCACAATTAACTAATACTGTAAATGAATTAAAAGCTGAACAAATAGCAGTATCTAATGCTGAAGGAGCTACAATATCTAAAAATACAGGCTTAATTGCTGCTCAAACAGCTGCTCAAGGAACTAATGCAACAGTAACAACTGCAGCATCAACTGCTTATAAAGGGTTTGTTACTTGGACTAACGCTGCTTCTGTGTCTATTATGAATTTTACAAAATCTTTATTATTAAACCCAATATTTATATTTATTGGCACTTTAGCAGCAGTTGGTGTAGCTGCTTGGAAATTGGGTAAAGTGTTAGCAGGAACTGCAGATGATTTATACAAATATAGCAAGGGTATTAAATCTGCATCAGACGCAAATAAAGAATTTCAAAAATCTATTGAAGATATGCTAGGTGATATGGCTGGTGTTAATGATAAAATAGCAGTTATCACAGGAGGTATGAGTGAATCACAGGCTAAAAGAAATGAATTACATAGAAAATATTGGACTGAATACAAAAAAGATGAAGAAAAATTATTAAGCGAATTACGTGAATTAGAAAGAAAAAGACAATCTGGTGAAATTGAAAGCGATACAATTTTTTATGCTTTAAAAAATTCATTAAGAAAGAACTTTGATAACGCAGATGAAATTAGAAGAAGACGTTTAGCAGATGAAGAAGCTTTATTGTTGGCTGAGGAAAAGAAAACTAAAGAAGAAAAAGCAAAAGCTGATGCTGTAAAAGCCAAAGAAGATTATAATAATAGGGTTAAAGTTGAAAAAGAAGTATTAGAAAAAATAATTCAATTAAGAAGAGAATCACAAAAAACTATTAGAGAATTAGAATCTTCTACTATATCAACATCAACTAAAACTGGTAGATTAATAGAAGAAAGAAAATTGAATGCTCAATTAATTGAGATAGAAAAAGAATATATCGAAAAACAAGGCAAACTTGTAACTAAAAAAGGAACAATGGAAGATTATACTAGTCTTATCAAAGTTAGAAAAGATTATTATAATGAAGTTAATAATATAATAACTGAACAAACAGTAGTAGAATTAAAAAAGGCTGATGATAAAAAAAGAGAAGATATAAAAGTATTAGAAAATACTTACATCGAAAGAAAAAATATCATAAAGAAAAATTTAGAAGAAACTGAATCTACCATTAAAAAAATAAAAAGTTCTTTAGAAACTACTACCAATAAAGAAGAAATTGTAGTTCTAAAGAAATCTTTAAGTGAATCTCAATCAGTTAAAAAAGAATTAAATACACAATTAATAAAAGAACAAGAATCTTTTAATACTAGTTCTTTAAATATAACAGAAGATTTTGAAAATAAAAGAATTATAATAAATAAAGATGCTGACATTAAAATAATAGAAAATACTACTAAATTCTATGACGAAATTTTAAATTTAGACGATTTAAGATTATCTAATGCTAAGAATAATACTGAAATATTAATGAGGTTGAGAGAGAAGGAAACAGACCCATCAACAAGAAAACAATACTCAGAAGATATTATAAGTTCAATACAAATTCAAAGACAAGAGTTAATTAAATTAAATAAAGACGAAACAAATAGAATTAATTTATTACCAGATAGCGAAGAAAAAGTATTGAAATTAACTGACGCTAATATTAAATTAAAAATGAGTTTAATGGATTTGGATCAAACCATTAAATCTCTTAACGAAACTCCAATGCCTTTTTCAGATTGGATAAATAAAGAAAATTGGATTGATCCTATCAAAGGACTAATGGATAATTTAGGAGCTTTAACCCAACAAGCAGCAGACGGAATTATTACAATAATGAATTTAAATCTAGAATCTCAAAGAACTATGTTAGATTCCTATATAAACGATATAGAAGACTCAACTGATGCTGCTTTATCTAACGTTGAAAAATTATACAAGTATAACTTTATAACCACTGAGCAATATGAGAAGAAAAAAATACAATTAGAAGAACAAAAAAATAGTAAAATAAAAGCTGCTAGGGAAGAACAATTTAAAAAAGAACAAGAAGCAGCAGTTATAATGGCAGTTATACAAGGTGCGCTAGCAATTGTACAGGCATATGGTCAATTAGGACCAATTGCTGGAACTATTGCAGCATTATTAATTGCTGGAGTTACGATAGCCCAAATATCTACTATTCAATCTCAACCAGTTCCTGAATATGAAACTGGTGGTTTAATAGAAGGACCATCGCATAATCAAGGTGGAATAAAGATGAATGCTCCAAGTGGAAAAGTGGAATTAGAAGGCGGGGAATATATTATTAATAAAAATACAGTCAAACAACCTGGAGTCAAACAATTATTAGAAGATATAAATAATGATAAAATAAATGCAGTAGATGCTAATAAAATTGTAGATAACATTAGCGAAACAAATAAAATAACAGATAATAAATCTCTAACTACGAGTGAAATAAATAAAGTTATAGACAATAAATCCTTAACGACTACGAATGAAATGAATAATATCGCAGATAATAAATCTCTAACTACGATCGAAACAAATAAAATAACAGATAATAAATATCTAACTACGAGTGAAATAAACAATATAATTGAGAGTGTTAAAAATAATAAATCTTTAAAAGTAGAAGAGACAAATAAAATTGTTGATAGCATTAAAAATAATAAATCTTTAACTACTATTGAGATAAGTAAAGTTATAGATAGTGTTAAAAATAATGATATTATTAATAGAAATACTACTATACAAAATAATTTATTATCTAGTGAAACGAATAAGATATTAGATAAAATTACTATTTTAGAAAATGGTGGTTATATCAAAGGACCATCTCATATTGAAGGTGGAGTGAAAGCTACTACACCAGATAGAATAGTTGAATTAGAAGGTGGTGAATATATAATTAATAAAAATACAGTTAAAAAACCAGGTATTAAAACATTATTAGATAAAATTAATAGAGATTATGTTTCTGAAAATAGTTTAAGAATTATTAATACAATTAAAAATAGTGAAATATCTAATAATAGATCTATTTTTGAAAATGGTGGTTATATCTACGAACAAGGTGGAGTGATTGAAAATAAAAAAAGTGAAATTGTATATTATACTAATAGATTTGAAAATGGTGGTTTAATACCAGATGATATATATAACAATATATCAAAACAACAAAGCACTATAATAAATAATTATACTACAACAATGGACGTCGAAGAATTAAAAGGAGTTATTAGGGAAGTTACAAGTATTCCAGTTACTGTTTTAGAAACTGATATTACAAGAACTCAAAAAAGAGTTGCTGTAATTGAACAAAAATCAAGTTGGTAAAAAATAATTTAATAAACATGTTAAAAAAACTACTCAAAATTAGGGAACTTAAAATAGACGATACAGAAGAAACTGGAGTTATCGCGATTAGTATGGTAGACGCTCCAGCTATCGAGGAAAATTTTATATACTTTGCTAAACATAGACAAGAAATATGGAAACCATCTGATATAAAAGAAGATGATTTAGACGTGTTATATAACTGGACATTAGGTGATGACGAACATTGTCCTTCTTGCATAGAGTGGGTGTCTAAAGGTCCAAAACCTTTGAGATATTGGATTAATAACGCTCTTCCGAGAGTTCCATATAGTGATAATATTATATTAGCTGGCATTCCAGTTGGAAAGGGGTGGGTTGGAGAAATAAAAGAACCTGAAAATACTCCATATTATAACACTTTATGTAGAGATGCTTGTAAATGTCATCTTACGGCAGCAGATACTAATATGAGATTGGATAAAAGAAATTTCAATGTAGAATTTAAAATAGAAAACGTTGAGAAGAAAGAGATAGTTGGATTAGTTTTGAGAAGTGGCCAAATGATATATCGTCACAACGTAGGAGATGGCTTCCCAGGTTATGTATATTTTTCTAGAGAAACAGTAAGAAATTCTTTTAGAAAATTCGGATTCAATAGAAATATTACCTTTCAACATGTTCAAAATAAAACCGGTAGCGCAATTATGATGCAATCTTGGTTGGACGAAAGCGAAACAGAAACAAGATGGATGGTGAAATATAAAATCATAGATACTGACTTATGGGAACAAATTAAAAAAGGGGTAGTGAAAGGGTATTCAGTCGAGGCATCATTTCACTAAGAATAATAGAGTGAACAAAAAATAAATTGGAGGGGAGTTTCATTTAATATGGCAACAAAAGATGTGTGTTTTGTAAATAATGGGGGAGTGATATTATACCCAGATAATAGTCAAATAGCGTTATATCTAGTTCTAATGTGAAATATTACATTGGAAACGAAAATGAATATTTAGGATTGATTCACAGTTGTAGCGGATCAACTGAAAATAAAGTATCAAATAAAGATTTATGGGTTTATTTTCGTGATTATTATGGTGGAACATCAGCATATTTATCTGAATATAAAATATGGAGTGGTACATGTTTGACACCACAAGAGGTGGAGAGTAATTATTATTTAACTTAATTTTAACCATTTATATTCATTTTAATATATATAGATAGTAGAATGAACAAAAAATAAATAATAAAATTTATGATTAATAAACTTTTGAAAATTCTTAAAATTAAGTTTATTGGCGAAGTAATTTTAAAAGATGGAACTCCTTGCGTTTTAGATGGAGATCTAGCAATTGGAGTAGGTATAAAAGTGCAGACTCCAGATGGAATGATAGATTTACCAGATGGGAATTATGAATTAGAAACTGGTCAAATTATTTCAGTTGAAAATGGAAAGATAGTGGATATAACAGATCAAATTGACACAGAAGAAATACCAGACGATGATTCATTAATACCTACCGATATGAAACAAGATGTACCAGTAGAAGAAATACCTATTGTGGAAACAGAAGTAAAAGATGAGATAGTTAAGACCATTGAACTCGTTGAAAACTTGGAACCTATTATAGAAACTAACCCATATGATATTCTTTTAGAAAAAATTACATCAATAGAAACTAAATTAGAAAATCTACCGACCTATACGGACGAATTAACAAAACTGAAAGGTGATGTTGATTTTATTTTAGGAAAAATGACATTATCAACTGAGTTGAAAAAGTCAAAACCTATTGATGAGTCTACCTCTATTGTTGATTCAAGAATAGAACTTATCAAGAGTATTAGAAATACTAAAAAATAATTAAAAAATTATGGCATTCAATGTAAGCGCATTAACAGGATGGGTAAACGAAAATAGTCAAACGCTTTTGACCCAGGCTTTATTGGGAAACCAAACGGCTCAGTTGATTACAATTTTACCAGGAGTGAAATACAAACAAACACTCAAATATCTTGATACTGATTTGCTTTTACAAGCAGGTGGTTGCGGATACGCAACAAGTGGAACAACTACTCTTTCAGATAAAGAGGTTTCAGTGGTTTCATTAAAAGTTCAAGAAACACTTTGTCCAGAAGATTTGAATACTACTTCAATGCAGTTATCAATGAAACCTGGTTATAACACATCTATTCCATTCGAACAACAATGGAGTGATAGAAAAGTAAAACAGCTTCAAACAAAAGTTGAAAATATGATTTGGAGTACTACTACAAGTTCATCTCTTAAATGTGAAGGTTTAATTCACGCAATGGAAGACGATTCTACTGTAAATGATTATACTTTTAATCCATGTGCAACTGGTTTAACATATTCAAATTGGTTAACAGCTGTTTATGGTATGTTTAATCTTCTTTCCCCAGAGGCTAAATCAAAAACAGATTTAACTTTATTTGTTGGATTTGATACATTTAGTTTAATAGTTCAAGCGTTAGTAGTTGGTAATTTATATCATATTGATATGAGTGGAAATTCAGGAGTTGCTCCTTTTATATTCCCAGGCACATCAATAAAAGTGACTCCAATTAAAGCCCTTGACGCTAGTTGTCATATGGTGCTTTCACCAGCAAGCAATCTTATTTTAGTTACTGATTTACTTTCAGAAGAAGATAGAATGAAAATTTGGTGGAGTGAAGATAATCAAGAAGTTAGATCAACTATTGATTTTAAAATTGGTACCTCATATTACTGGGGAAATGAAATTGTGCTCGCACAAGCATAATAAAAAAATAATAATATAAATTATGGCATGTTTAAGATTTAGTACAACAATAGCAGATGCATGTAGAGACGCTCAACCAGGACTTACCAAGATATTCTTGGCTAATTACAGTGATTTGGTATCTTATGAATTAAATGCAGCTGGTACAGCAATAACTGGTCTCACAATGAGTGGGACAACTGGAACTAACGCAGCTTTTTACGAAGTATCACTTAACAAGCAAGTTGGTTCAGTGCTAGATACACCAACAATCAATATAGCTAATGGGGTTGCAGTTTCTAAACCAAAGATTAGCGGTTTTGTCCAAGGTATGGATGAAGATGTTATGTTGATGTATAAGTCCCTATTACAAGCTGATGTAGTCGGGGTAGTAAAAACAATCAATGGTAGATATTACGCTGTTGGTTTTGATAATGGATTAACTATGATTGCTGGTTCTTATGGAACTGAAGCAGCTAGTGATGGTAAAGCTGGTTTTACTTTCGAACTCGAAGGTATTGAATCAAAACCATTGGTAGAAATTACTGGTTTAGCTTTTGAAGCTACATACGTAGTCTAAGCACACAATCCCTAACGGGAACTTCCATATAAATTCGTTTTTTTTTTAAAAGGCCGCTTATTAGCGGCCTTTTTCATATGGTCTTCCTGTTGGTATTTTTCAGTAGGCTGTTGCCCGTCGATTATACAATTTTCATTGTAACGCTAAGGTCCTGTCCTTTCAAACCATTCTATAAATTGATAAAACAAAGATATAACAATTTTTTGAATCTAACAAATGTATGTTAATATTTTTTACATTATAAATAAAACATACATCGATAAAAGAAAACCAACTCCAGTTAATATTAAATATAAGGCTCCGGTAGTAGCGTTGAATCCAGTAGGAGCTAATTGTTGATTTAGAGTTTGATCAAATGGTTTATCATCAATTTTAAAACTTCCACCGCACACATGACATTTATAAGTTCCGCCAAAATTTAAGCCTGTGTGTAAAGTTTTACAACTTGGGCAATTTACATTAGCTAACATAATTTGTTTCCTCCTATTTTTTAAGTTTATTTATCGATTTTGTCTTACAAAGATACTACCTTTTATCGAAATAAAAAAATTTTAGACCAACAAAGCAGCTAATTAGCTCCCTTTTCGTTTTTATATAGATCACGTGGATCTTGATTAAATAAGTGTATCATTATATTTTTAGGTAGGAAATTATTACAAACATACCAACATGTGAAATTAGGTCTATTACCATTAAAGCTTACTCTTTTATCCATTATTATAAATTGTACATCAAATTTATTAAATATATTTATTGTTTCTATAGAATTTAACATAGTCATTGGTAACAATAAAGCGAACGGCTTGTTATAAGTTAAACATTTTAATATTGTTTCATTTTTAATACTAAACGCAGGGTTCGTTATTATACAATCAAAATTAAAATCTGGAATATAAGTTAAGAAATCTTCTCCATTATTTATATGAGTATAATGTACAGTATGTCCTAACTCTATAAATTTTTTAACATAATTACTTTTTTTTGTATCAAATGGACACCATATAATAGATTTTTTTTTTAAATAAGGAACGATAATTTCTACTGCATATAATGGAGTATAATATTCATCTTGTGTGCTGTGTGAAAATTTTGTTCTCAAATTTAAATACTATCATTTTTTGAATTCTACTGGTGTAAGTTTTAATATCAATTAAATTAAAATTATACATCGAATCAGTTATATATTTAATTAAATTATTGTTACAATATTTATTATTAATATTTTGAACTGTTATGAAAAAATTATTTATTTTGCTTATATTGGTTAGTATTAAATCCTTTTCGATGTTTTTACAAAAATAAGAACAAGAATCATAAAAAACTATATCAAAATCTAAATTAATTTTATTATATTTTACGCATATATTCTTGCTTTTATATTTTAATTCTTCGTAAGTGTTTAATATTTTCCGATTCTTATCAACGCATGTTATATCAATATAATTATTATCTATTAGCCATTTCACATCATTACCACAATATCCACAGAATGTTAATATTTTACTATTTTTATTTAATTTATTAAATAACCATTCGTATATAAAATCTTTATTGAAAGATATAATTTTATCAAATTTCTCTTTTATTATTCTAGACGGTTTCCCTGTGCCGTTTGAAATATATTTATAATTATTAAAAAACCAATCTGGTAAATTTTCAATATGCCTAAATGTATTACACCTACAACTCTCATATGTATATCCAGTATCCGAAGATATTAATTTAATAAGATCCTTAGTTACCCATTCATCATTTTCTACAATTCTATTTTTTAAAGATTCATTTATAGTCATACGTCAAAGATACTACCTTTTATAGAAATAAAAAAATTTTAGACCAACAAACTTGTCAATTTTAATATATATAGATAGTAGATAAAAAGTAATTAAATGATATGGAGATGAACAATTATTCCACAAAGATATCTAGCAAACCACTTTCAATAAATTTTAGACAACAAGAAATACCAATATTCAAAGAAGTATGGAGTAATACTTATAGATATTTTTTGGCTGGCGAACAAAATAAATGGTTTCAGGATTTATTAGATTTATATTATGGCTCAGCAATACATGCTGCCATTATAAATACATTAAAACAAAAGATTACAAAAGGTTTTGAGAGTGATGATATATATGGGAAAATAACCTTGGACTATCTTATTTTTGGTGGTTTCGCGATAGAAGTTATATGGAATGTTTCTCATACATCTATTGTTAAAATTAATCATTTAGATTTTTCTAAAGTTAGAAGTGGAAAGCCAGATGATCAAGATAAAGTTCTATTCTATTATTATTCAAATGACTGGTTAAAATATTCAAATAGAGAAATACAAACATTACAAGGGTACAATGAAAACACACAATTCGATGATCATCAAATTTATTATTATAAGAGGTATAACCCAGGAGAAGATGTTTACCCAAAGCCATATTACTTTAGTTCCTTAAAATGGATTGTAACAGATATTGAGCTTGAAAATTATTATGCCAACCTTGTTGCTAATAATTTCGTAGCCAATACATTAATTTCAGTTAACTCATATTACGATGAAGATAAACAAATGGAATTCGAAAAAGCTTTAAAACGCAATTTTACTGGTTCTGATAATGCTGGTAAGATGTTAGTAATGTATTCAGAAGATAAAGAACACGCTCCAACACTTGAGAAATTTAATAATGACCAAGATGACACAAGATATAAATTTATAAGCGAACAAATAACTGGTAATATATCAGTTGGTCATCAATTACCAGTTCAACTTTTGGGGATCCTTGTTCCAGGCAAGCTAGGCAATTCTACTGAAATACCAACCTTTGAAGCAATCTATGATGAAACAGTGGTTAAACCAACAAGAAGAGAAATTATAACTGGAATACAACCAATATATGAAAAGATGTTATCTAAAACAATAATTCCTACTTTAGAAATTCCAGTTAAACAAACATTACCAATACCAATTACAGAAAAAATAATACCAGCCGTATGAGCACATATATAATGACTTCAACGGAAGTTAAAACATTGATACCCCAAATAAATAGTACTATAGAAGAAGTATTAATTAACTCTACGATGCTATTTACACAAGACACTTTAATTAAAAATTCTATAGGCCAGCAATGGTATGAAGAAATTATTTTACAAATATCTGGTGGAACAACTACGGCTGAGAATTTAATTATTATAAATAATTATCTGAAATCTATATTGGCTTTTGGAACATGGCAAAATTTAATTATAAATCTGTCACTTCAAACCAACGATGCGGGTTTAAGAATTAAATTATCTGAACATAGTCAAGCAGCAGAAAGCAAAGATTTATCTTTTATGAGAGATTATATACAAGATTTTATAGATTCTAAAAGGAAAGAAATGTATAGATATATTAAAAATAATCAATCGTCATATACGTTATATTATAATGATAAGTATGGCGATAAACCTATAAATAATATATATGATTTTAAGATAGGCGGTGTGCCAAGATTAAATAATAATTTGCATATGAATAGGAATTATAATAACAAAGTGTAAAAATAAATATAATAAATTATGATTGGGACTATACTAACAGATGAAATTGTGCTTGGAGTAATAGGTTCGTTGATAACATTACTTATTGGCGTGGTTGGTTTTTTTATAAACAGATGGATGAATCAAACTGACGATAGAGAAAATCGCAGCATAGTATTAATAGAAAAAACTAATGATACACTTTGTAATTTAGATACTACTATGGACAAAATAAATACTAATCTATTAACATATCAAGCGACTATGGACGAAACAGTTAAAAATGTAAAAGAAAAATTAAATTGTGTAGATAAAACTATGGTTGATCATCGTTCAGATTTAAGAGATCATGAAGTGAGAATTGTTGTACTGGAAAAAACAAATGGTAAAAAATGAATTTACTTATCGTAGATGATGATATTAACTATATTAATTTATTTAGAGAATGGTTATATCAAACAGAATATAATTTTAATGTAGTTAACAATGGGTTTGAATGTATTAATTTTTTACAAAATCATAGATATGACTATGTTATCATAGATATTTTTATGCCAGAAATGAGCGGCTTGAAATTATATGAGTTTGTAGAAAGTAATTTCAATGTTAATTTAGTAATAATGTCTAGTTCTAGAGATTACATTAATTATAAATTACCACATATTACAAATAAATTTATTAAGCCAACTACATTTGAAGAATTTAATGATATGATGGCTAAATTACAATAAAATAACCAATAACATGACTTATACTACATTATTACAATATTTAAAAAATTGGATCGAAACTTCTACTATAAACGGTAAATCTGTTTATTGTCAAGTTTTACTTGAAGACGAAATTGAGTTGAACCCATTGACTACTTACCCAGCAGCTTTCATATGTCCAATTCCATTTACAATGACTTCTAGTTATATGAATAAATTTTCAGTTAGAATATATTTAGCTAATGGTACTACATATGCGCCTAATCACTCTACTGGGACTCAATTGACTAATAGAATGAATGTATTCAACGAAATGATTGTTTATGCTGAAGGTTTGGTTAAATCATTGCCTGATGATATGAATGAGAATTTCCCAATAACATTCACACCAGTATTATTGTGGGACGGTAATGTAGATGGAATTTATTTTGATTTAAGTATTGATACTGGGATATTATGCAATGAAGTTATATTAAGTGGAATTACTGGATCTACATGGGTTATAATAAATGGAACTTCAGGCACATCAGGTAGAGATGGAACTTCTGGTAAAAATGGGTCATCTGGGAAAGATGGAACATCTGGTGTTAGTGGGTCATCTGGGAAAGATGGACCTACAGGACAAGGAGGAACTAGTGGCATAAATGGAACTTCAGGCAAATCAGGTACATCTGGTACATCTAGTGATGGGACTTCTGGTAAATCTGGTTCTTCAGGTATTAGTGGAACATCTGGTGAATCAGGTACATCAGGTACATCAAGTGATGGAACATCTGGTTCTTCTGGTAAAGATGGTGGTATTGGAACATCTGGTGAATCAGGAACATCTGGTGAATCTGGCACATCAGGGACATCAAGCGATGGAACTTCTGGTTCTTCTGGTAAAGATGGACCTATTGGACCGTATGGGGGTGGAGGATCATCAGGAACATCAGGTGTAAGTGGGTCTTCAGGAACATCAGGTGAATCTGGGACTTCAGGTATTAATGGAGCTGATGGAACATCAGGTATTAGTGGATCTTCAGGAACATCTGGAGAATCAGGAGAATCAGGAACATCAGGTATTAATGGAGTTGATGGGACTTCAGGTATTAGTGGATCTTCAGGAACATCAGGTGAATCTGGGACTTCAGGTATTAATGGAGCTGATGGAACATCAGGTATTAGTGGATCTTCAGGAACATCGGGAGAATCAGGAGAATCAGGAACATCAGGTATTAATGGAGTTGATGGGACTTCAGGTATTAGTGGATCTTCAGGAACATCAGGTATTAATGGAGTTGATGGAACTTCTGGTGAATCTGGTTCTTCAGGAACATCAGGTGAATCTGGGACTTCAGGTATTAATGGAGCTGATGGAACATCAGGTATTAGTGGATCTTCAGGAACATCTGGAGAATCAGGAGAATCAGGAACATCAGGTATTAATGGAGTTGATGGGACTTCAGGTATTAGTGGATCTTCAGGAACATCAGGTGAATCTGGGACTTCAGGTATTAATGGAGCTGATGGAACATCAGGTATTAGTGGATCTTCAGGAACATCGGGAGAATCAGGAGAATCAGGAACATCAGGTATTAATGGAGTTGATGGGACTTCAGGTATTAGTGGATCTTCAGGAACATCAGGTATTAATGGAGTTGATGGAACTTCTGGTGAATCTGGTTCTTCAGGAGCAACAGGTAGTTCAGGTTTATCTAATTTATATACATACACACCAACTTTATATTATAGTGGTACTACTTTATATTCTCCAAATGTTAATTTAACTTCTAATGGTTTAGTTGGTATAATTGAAACAATAGATTTTGAATTTAGAGGATTGGCTACAGCGACAGGTGAAACATTTATTCTTGATTTATCTGCTGAATATCCTTATACTATTAATAGCGTGAAATTACAAGGTGATACTGGTACAGGAACAACTACATTCTATATTAATACTACTGCAATAACTGGTTTAACTGGTAAAACATTTATATCAGCTATACAAACACATACAGCTACAGGCGCTAATAGTGTAGTGGCTACTAATCAAGTTAAATTTATTATAACAGGATTATCAAGTTCTCCAACATTGGTTAGAGGAAAATTAAAAGTAACTAGAACATAATGAATGAACTAATTTATTTAAATAACGGTGGACAAATTGGTTTAGCTGATAATGGTTGGATAACTGAACGACGTAATAATTTAGTAAATTATGTAAGTTGGGCTACAGGTCAAACAGTAACATATGGTAATTTACAACAATGGGTGTTAAATGGTCTAACTACTATAATTAATGGCACAGGTCCTTATGGAGACACAATTAAATTAGCAGAAGGAACTATTTCAGTTGATAAAGGATATGCTGGGTGGAGACCATGGCTTCCATCAATCATAATAGATCCAACGAAGTCATATAGATTTTCAGTTTGGGTGAAAAGAGTAGTTAAAAGTTCAAAAGGTTGGTTTTACTTTGGTTTATATGCGTATAACAGTGTTGTTACACTTACGGGTGTTACGTCTCTTACTACAGATGTTTATAACACTAATCCTTATTTTGTGACATGTAGTTATGATAATTCTGAAACATATATACCAGAAGGCAATTGGCGTTTATGTGTGTCTGTTTTAAGACCTTATACTTGGACTGGAACTACTAATAGTGATGATAGTTATATTTACGATATAAATGGTAATAAGCTAACTAATTTGATTGATTATAAGTGGCATCAATTAACTGGTTTTGCTGGACATCGTGTATTAAGTCCATATCAGTCAGGAGTAGACGGTGTTAATCATACAGCATATCCACGAATAGACCTAATGGACGGAACAGAACCATCAATCGGAGAACTTTTAGGTAGGAGACCTATTGAAATATTACCAGACGGAACATTCACTCCAGGATCTGATACTATTGGTTATTGGAAATGTAATAATAATTTATTAGATAGTGGTCCTTTGAATAATAGTGGTACAACAACCGGAACTCAATATGTATATGTTAATGGTGTTTATGATTATGCTTTATATACAACAGGTTCAACATCAAGTGTTGGCTTAATCACAAGTAGAGATTCATGGAAACCAGCAACAACTGGATTAACTTGTAGTTTGTGGGTTAAGAATACTGCAAGTAACATAACAGGAATAACATATAGAGGTTGGTTCGGTCCAGCCGTTAATACAACCAGCGCTTCATGTATAATTGGATATTCTGGTGGTTACGCAAGTTGGTATGTTGGCGTAAGCGGAGGTTATGGTTTGAAAAATATTTTAGCCTACGACTTGGTTCCAAACTGGAATAATTGGAATAATATAATTGGAACATACGATGGAACTAAAATTAATATCTATGTTAATGGTGTTATTTCATCTCAAACAACGCCATTAACAGGCTCGACTAATACAATTGCCGATGGAAATACACAAGATTATAAAATCGGAACTTGGAATTGGGTTAGTAATGGCTGGGAAGGTTATATAGACGAAGTTATTTTAGAAAAAAGAGCATGGAGTGCATCTGAAATAAAAAATTATTATGATTATGCATCATTCCATATAAGGGGATATTAATTATGGCAAGTAGAAGAATTTTATATTATACTAATCCATTAAAAATAGGAGACACTTATTTAGGTGGTAAAATAGCTTATTTAGACGGTACCGGTATTCACGGATTTATAGCCCAAACATCAGATTTAACATCTATAGAAGAGTGGGGATGCAGAGGAACAGGTATTCCAGGAGCTGATGGTATAAATATAGGAACTGGTAAACAAAATACAACAGATATATGTAATGGGTGTGCTGGTGCTCAAGCATCTAGGAGTTGTGTTAGTTCTACTGTTGGTGGCTATAATGACTGGTTTCTACCAAGTAAAAATGAAATGAATGAATTATATAAAAATAGGGTTATTTTAGGAGGGTTTGTTACGTACGATGGGTATTACTATTGGTGTTCATCAGAATATGATGATTATTCAGCTTGGTATTTTCATATGTATGGTAATAATTGGTCTTACGGAAGCAAATACGCTCATCTGGGTGTTAGAGCTATTAGAAATTTTTAACGATATATAATAATTTAAAAAATTGAATAATTATGATACAAACAAATATAAATGGTAAATTAGAAGTTAATAATATAGGACAACTATACGATTATACAACCATAACACCGCCTTCGGATTTAATTGCTAAAATTTTAATTGTTGGAGGAGGAGGAGGAGGTTCTACGGTTCTAAAGGTGGTTCAGGAGTTGTT
>Ga0247841_10002994_pt1 | contig 32176 bp, 31 predicted proteins | sample LaCruzMarch2015__2_FD_192410 | JGI IMG/M metagenome (GOLD analysis project Ga0247841, IMG submission 192410) | Freshwater microbial communities from meromictic Lake La Cruz, Castile-La Mancha, Spain - LaCruzMarch2015_18m | ecosystem: Environmental > Aquatic > Freshwater > Lake | place: Spain...
GCCTTTTTAATTGTTTTGTCCAGCGGGTGACTCGGGTGTTTTCGCAGCGCGTCAGCGCAAGAAAATGCCCGAGGCAGGACCCGCTAGACAGCAAAACGAATTTACACACAATTGAGTATACTACCGCATCTTAAGCTGCCATCGTGCTTGATTTTGGATATCCAGTTGCCGGATATGAATGGGCTTGCTCTTCAGGAAGTAATGGAGCGCAAGGGGATTTTTATCCCGATTATTTTTGTCACCGGGCACGGTGATATTCCGATGAGCGTTAGAGGTATAAAAGCGGGAGCTGTTGATTTTCTGACCAAGCCTTTTACTAAGAAGAAGTTACTGGAGGCTATCAGGCAAGCTATCTGTAAAAACAAAATTCAAATTAAAAAATTAGCTGAAATATCAAAAATAAAGCGCCGCATTAAAACTTTGTCTTTGCGGGAATTAGAAGTTTTTCGGCTTGTAGTCAAAGGGATGTTGAGTAAACAGATTGCCCGCAAGCTGGGGACCGTCCTTCAGACGATAAAAATTCACCGCGGCCGAATGATGCAGAAGATGCGGGCTAAAACTTTAGCTGAACTTGTCCGTTTTGCTCAAAAGTGCGGTATTATTTCTGCCTAAAAACTAGGGGACGGTTCTATTTTTTATAATAAAGTGACAGTCACAAAAAGCGTGACAGTCACTTTTCCTAAAAATAGAACCGTCCCCTTTATTGTTATACCTAGGTACAATTGATTTATTTTGACTTATTGCTATAATTAGTAATTATGATTTTTTCTAATTAGCTGTTTTATCTAGAAAGGCAGGGATATGAAAAGAATAATAGTTTTTTTCTTATTGATGGTGTTAGCGGGATGCGGTTTTGTTTTTCAAAATTTTGACCAAGGCGAACACAAAGAGTTAACCTATGGAATGTCTAAACAAGAGGTAATCAACAAGATTGGCCAGCCGCAAAAAATAAGCAAGATGGTAATAGATGATCAAGAATATGATGTTTGGGAGTATCCGAATAATAACCGGTCAAAGGTAGAAAAAATGAACGCGCTGGGTATTATCTATTCCAAAGTATTGTTTTTTGACGGTAAGTTAGTGCAGCGCGATAAAGATAGAGTTTATGGCCAGCCGGCGTATGAATACCTGGAGTCTGTCAGCCCCGAAGGCGGAGTTAAAGCAGCTAAATAAAATTATGAAATCAGAAAAGTCATATCTAAAGGATGGCGTTGAATTGTTAACCCAGACTAAACAAATTTTTATCGTGGATGACGACGAATCAGTGTGCCGGGCGTTGAGCGTCCTTTTGGTTACTTATGGGTTCACTGTGGATACTTTTACTTCCGCGGAGGAATTTTTTCGCGCTGTGCCTAATAACGCTCCGGGTTGTTTGATCTTGGATATTCATATGCCGGGGCTAGACGGATGGCAAACGCTGCAGCATCTTCGTCCATCAGAATTTAGCCGTCCGGTAGTTATTATTTCCGCGGAAAAAAATGGAGGGCTTAACGAGAGGGCCTTAAAAGCGGGAGCCGTGGGTTTTTTACAAAAACCGTTTAATGGCCAAGAACTGGTGGATTTAATTAATAAGCCGCATTAAAGGGGAAAGTTGTTTAAATAAAAGTAAATTACCATAACCTTAAGGAGGGCATTATGTTAAATTGGGCGGCTACATTTTTTGTTATCGCGATTATCGCCGCGGTGCTGGGATTTACGAGTATCGCGGGTTCCGCTATTGAAATCGCCAAGATTTTGTTCTTTATCTTTCTGGTTTTAGCGGCTGTTTCATTTATTTTTGGAAGGAAAAAAATATGAACCGTTTGAATAATGAAAGGAGAATGAGATGAAAAAATTTACTTTATTGAGTTTGGCTGTTTTGATTTTAATGGCTTCAATTTTGGGATGTAACGCCTTTAGAGGCGCGGGAAAAGATTTATCAGACACAGGAAAACACCTTGAAAATGTGGGAAAATAAATTGTAAAAGAAGCGCAGGAATAAATGAAAGTGGTTCCAGGCTGTCAATATGAAACTAAAAATAGCATATCATTTACTTATAATAATAACTTGTTTTTTAGCATTATCAGGGTGCGCCCAACTGCGGCATGCTGTGCCGGAAAATCTGGCCGGGACAGCCGTGGTTGCCGGTATGCCGGATATACGTTACTATACAGATAAACCCGATTCTTTCTCGATGATGCGGCAGAGTTTGGTAGATTCGTTTAAAGATGAAGGTAAAACAGAGTATTTAGTTGATGGTATAAAGAACTATCCTGTGTTAATTATCGGAGGCGGTGTATCCAACAGCGCTTATGGTATAGGGTTATTAAAAGGATGGTTAAAGGAAGGTATTCGTCCGGTATTTAAAATAATTACCGGGTATTCCAGTGGATCACTCATCGCTCTTGCCACGTTCTCAGGAAAAGATTATGAAGACCGGCTAGCGGAGTTGTTTACTTCGATATCAACTAAAGATGTGGTGAAACAAAAGGGTGTTTTTAGTATTCTATTCGGAAATTCCGTGAATAGCTCAGTTCTGTTCGCTAAAAAAATTGATGATATTGTGGATGAGGATTTAATAGCCAAGATCGCCCAAGAGCACGCCAAGGGGCGCAGGCTTTATGTGGGAACCAGTGATCTTGACGCCCAGGGGTTTGTGATCTGGGATATGGGAGCGCTTGCCTCCAAAGGAGGAGTTGATTCGGTGAAGATGTTCCGCAAAATAATTCTGGCCTCATGTTCGTTTTCAACTATGCTTCCTCCGGTCTTTTTTCAGGTTGAAGCTGGCGGCAGCCGTTTTGACGAGATGCATGCTGATGGCGGGGTTGTTGGCGGGATTTTTTATATTGACCAATTATTGGAAGGCGTGAAACTTGGAGAATTTAGAACTCGGGTTTATATTTTGAATTGTTGTTATATGTCGCCGCACTCCAAACAAGTAGAAGACAACCTGACGGCGATTATCTCGCGCACGATTGAAACTAATGGATCATCAAAAATGGCTGGTGATACTTATAGGATTTATGCTTTCGCTAAAGAAAAAGGCTGGAGTTATAATTTAGCTTATATCCCCGAAGATTTTATTCCTAAACAAAAAGAGATGTTTGATAAGCAGGAGATGCGCAGGCTTTTTAAACGCGGATATGATGATGCCGTAACGGGATATAAATGGCATAAGGCTCCGCCAGGGCTCCTAATAGAGAAGTAGAGCGTAGAGGAAAATTTTTTTTGAAAACTAATACCTATAATAAAAAAGAGATTATCCGGTTTATAATCGCGGGGACGATTGTCAATGTCACGGATTTTAGTATTTATTTTATTTTGTTTCATTTTTTGTCTTTTAGCCTAGCGAAAGGAATTTCTTTTACTTGCGCGGGTATCGTGGGATATTTTTTGATTAAATTTTGGACGTTTAAACATAATGGGCCATTGTCGTTGGCTGAAGTTGGCCGGTATGGAGTAATTAATTTTTCAGCTTTAGGTATTAATGTCCTAGCAAATCAAGGTATTCTTAATCTTTGGCCGGGTGCTGTTTGGGCAGCTTTGATTATTGCCACAGCATTAACCGGCTTGTTCACCTTTGCTTGCTTTAAATGGTGGGTTTTTAGAACCTTGTTAAAAGAGGGGTTTTATTATGTGTGGTGGAAATGGCTCTTGTTGAGATTTGTAGTCAGGGCGGCCGCGCGCAAGTATGGATTTTTAGATCCAATTAAAATTATCTCTCAGATGCAGAATTTCGCGCAACCTTCAGAGGTGGCCGCTCCGATGGAACTGCTGCGTTCAGGCGTGGTTATGCATGCTCGCGGTTTGATCAATAGTTTAGCCATTCAGCACAACCTGGATTGGATCTGGCCTTATTGGGTGGAATGTCAATATAATCCGGCCAACGAGGCGTTTATCCCGCGGTCTTTTTCGTTAACTCAAATTAATCTCACCCATAGAAATTGGACGGCTTTGGGTGTTCCTGACAGTACCGAATTTCCTCTTGTCGATCCTCGCGGCCTGGTTACTCCCTATTATGATAGTTGGTCCATTGATTTTTGGATTATTCCAGAAAAAGGTGAGCCGTTAATTCCGTCGCGCAGCCCAAGCGTATCACAAAATATAGTTATGGATGATAATCTTTGCGTGATTACAGAATTCCATCTTATTCAACTAAAACTTCGGTTGAAAGTGCAGGTTATAGGTTCAGCACAAGCGCCTATTTGCCAGGTTAAAATCACAGGATCCGCTGGCATCGAGGCGCGGTTAGTTGTTTCGCTTAGGCCTTATAACCCTGAAGGCGTGAGTTTTATAAATAATATTAATATCCTTGAAGATTCGCCGGGCTGGCAAGTAAATCGAGAAAATTATGTTTATTTTGATAAGCCCCCGGACCACTATGTATTTTCGGATTATAGCCGAGGGGATGTTTATAGCCGTTTATTATCGGATGAAAGTGAAAAAGAAGTTTCATGTAAAGTCGGTATGGCTAGCGCGGCAGCGTTATATATATTGGAAGCCGGAAAAGCGCAAGAAATTATTATTTCTTTGCCCTTAACGAAAGGCAAAATTAATAAAGAATCCTATTTGGATTATCAAGAAACAGCTCAACTAGCGTGGAAGAAGAGCCTTGAGGGTTCATGCGTATTGCAAATTCCTGATAAACATTTCCAGTTTCTTTATGACACGGCTATCCACACCATGATTTTGCATTCTCCTAAGGAAGTCTATCCGGGGCCGTATATTTACCGGCGGTTTTGGTTTCGTGACGCGGCCTTTATCTTGTATGCCTTATTAAGTGTTGGGTTAAAGGATCGTGTCCGGCGGGCCTTGGATTGTTTTGGCGCCCGTCAGACAGCCCAAGGGTATTTTCTCTCCCAGGAAGGGGAATGGGATTCTAATGGTGAGGCTCTGTGGATTATGCGCCAGTATTGTGAAATGACCGGCATTGTTCCTCCACAAGAATGGAAAGAGTCAATTTATAAAGCGGGTAAGTGGATTTATAAAAAGCGTTTGTCTAATAATTTGCCAACCCCTCATGCCGGCTTATTACCAGCGGGATTTAGCGCCGAGCATTTGGGGCCGAATGATTTTTATTATTGGGACGATTTTTGGTCAGCCGCGGGATTAAAAGCCGCGGCTTTTTTGTGCGCCGCCTATAAGGATAATGATCAGGCTTTTTTATTTCAAAGCCAATCACAGGAATTGCTGGAGAGTATTAATCAAAGTTTAAAGAAGATAGAGTTTCGTTTAAAAAGGCTGGCGATGCCGGCTTCTCCCTATCGGCGTTTAGATTCGGGGGCTATCGGTTCTTTGGTTGCTGGCTATCCGCTTCGTGTTTTCCAGCAGGATGATCCAAGGATTCTAGATACTGCTAATTATTTAATGAAAAAATGTTTAGTGCATGGCGGTTTCTTCCATGACATGACTCATTCAGGGATCAATCCTTATTTGACGTTACATTTAGCTCAAGTTTTTTTGCGTGCTGGCGATCCCCTGTATTTTGGTTTGATGATTGCGACAGCTAAATTGGCTTCTTCCACAGGGCAATGGCCGGAGTCTATACATCCGCGTACAGGCGGCGGATGCATGGGTGACGGACAGCATGTCTGGGCCGCCGCGGAATGGGTTTTGGCGATCAGAAATTGTTTTGTGCGTGAAGAAGATGACCGGTTAATTTTATGTTCGGGAATTCCGCAAGTCTGGCTGGAGAAAAATCAGACGATTGCGTTTGGCCCCGCGCCAACCAGTTTTGGTGATATTCAAATTTCTATAAAACCATGCGGGGAAAATATTCTTATTCAATGGCACGGAGCTTGGTTTGCGAAAGAGCCGCCTATTGATATTCAGTTACCGGGTTTTAAGAGCGTAAGAATTACACCGGCAACGAATTCTCTGGAATTGAAATATGAGGCGGATAAATGACAAAAGGCATTACAGATATATTTAAAGAAGTTATTATATTAAATTCCGGGAAAATGATTTACGCAGAAGACATCGAGGAGTTTTATACAAAAGTTGCTCCGATTAAAGAGATGTGCGTTTTTACAGTCATTGAAATGGATGGCTCAATGAAATCTAAAGTTCTTTGGGCTGTCGTTCAGCCAAATCTTGATGAGTTCAGAAAATTCGCTGTAGTGAATTTGCGTTTAGCCATTAAGGAAAGATTTGATCAAGTTTCGCCATCGCTTCCTATTCATAAAAGGCTTAAAGGTTTTACGATTACACTTTCGGAAATGCCGCATACTGTGTTTGGTAAGTTAGATAGATACGCGATTAAGGAAGTATATGAACCTAGAATAAGAGCAGGGATAGAAGGCGCTCTTCCAGTATCAGGAGAGTTAACGGCCGGCGACCATCTGTTGATAGAATCCGAAACCGGAATAAAAATTTTGAAATGCTTAAAGGAAATATCTGGTATTAAAAAGCCGATAATACTTGAGGATTCTTTAGAGCTGGATCTAGGCATAGATTCATTAGGCAGGATAGAATTGGCTTCGTGCCTGCAGCTAGCTTTTAGCGTTGATATAAAAGACGAGGCAATCTCGCGAGCCTTCAGGGTAAAGGATCTCATTCTGGGAATAGCGGATGCGTTAAGAGATGCTCAGGGGATTCTCCCGCAGGAGGATCAAAGCGCACCTTTAGTCCCAGGATACTGGAAAAAACATTTACAGGTTTTGCCAAAAGATGAACATTTGGGGGCGCTAGAATTCAGTAATGGTTTTTTTGCCTGGTCGCTTCGATTTATTATCATCGCTATAAATTATTTGATTTTTAAATTGTTTTTTCATGTTAAAGTTGAAGGAGCAGAAAATGTGCCTAAAGAAGGAGCCTATATTTTATATCCGAATCACACCAGCGATCTTGATGGCCCAGCCATTGCTGCTTGTTTACCGCGTAGGCCGGTTTTTTCGCTTTTTTACTTTGTCTTCATACCGTTCTTTTTCAGGCCTTTTATAAAATCTCCTTTTTTAAGGAATTTAATAAAGATGATCAGGCTTATCCCCTTTGATTATTCAACGCATTTTTTGGAGTCACTACGCAGTGCTTATCTAGTATTGCAAATGCGCAAAGGTTTGTGTTTTTTCCCGGAAGGGCTGCGCAGTGTTACTGGCGAAGTTGGAAAATTTAAAAAAGGGTTCGGTATTTTAGCCAAAGAAACGGGGGCAAAGCTTGTGCCGGTGGCCATAGAAGGAGCTTATCAGGCCTGGGCGAGCACGGCGAAGTATCCCAAATGCTACCCGATTAGGGTAAGATTTGGCAAGCCGCTTTTGGTTGAAGATTTAGAAAAAGAAGGTTTGGCTATGGGTGCTCAAAACTGTTACGACGCAATAGGTCTAGCGGCTAGAAAAGCGCTGATCGAGCTAAAGGATAAAAAATGAGAATTCTGATGATGACCAATACCTATTTTCCGATGGTCGGAGGGTTAGAACAATCGGTTCATTCCTTTAGTGAAGAATTCAAAAGTTTGGGGCATGAAGTTTTAATTGTTACTCCGGCCTTTGGAGGCGCGCCGAAAGAGGAACCGGGTGTTATTCGCATCGAGGCCATCCAAAAATTTAAGGGGACGATTTTTTCCGTTAACTTTCCGGTCTCCGGGCTCTTAACGCGGTTAATGAAAGAATTTGTGCCGGATATGGTGCACAGTCATTGCCCGTTTTTCATGGGAGATTTCGCCTTACGCCTTAGCCGTCAGCACGCCATACCGTTGGTATTTACTTATCACACGATGTTTGAGCAGTATGTGCATGATTGGCCGGTGCATAATGAAGGGGTGAAACGTTTTATGGTTAAGCTGGCCGCCGGATATGCCAATTTGGTGGACCAGGTAATCGTGCCCAGTGAAAGCGTGCGGGATATCTTACTGAAAAGAGGAGTTAGAACTCCCCTGGAGGTAGTTCCGACAGGGGTAGACGCGCAGCGTTTTTCAAAAGGCGATAGAAATGCTTTTCGCCAGGAAAACCAGATTCCTTTGGAGGCTTTAGTGGTTGGCCATGCCGGGCGGCTGTCTCCGGAGAAGAATCTGGAATTTTTAACCAACTGTATGATTGAATTATTGAAAAAAGAACCCAGAGCTCACGCTTTAATAGTCGGCCAAGGCCCGTCGGAAAAAATGATTAAGGAAAACTTTGAGCAAGCCGGCCTGGGGAAAAGATTGCATTTAACCGGGGTCCTGCATTATCAGCATTTGGTGGATGCTTATTTTGCCATGGATGTTTTCGCGTTTGCTTCCTTAAGTGAAACGCAGGGGATCGTGCTCATTGAAGCCATGGCCGCCGGGGTTCCGGTGGTGGCGTTGGACGCGCCGGGAGCGCGGGAAGTGGTGGAAGATTATCACAACGGCCGATTGCTTAGCCAGATGGATGAGAAAAGTTTTGTGGATGCCTTAAGCTGGGCATTATCTCGAACTCCCCAAGAGTCCCAGGCCGCCAAGCAGGTCTTAAGAATGATCGTGCAGAAATATCCGATTAACTCCGCGGCTAAACATATGTTGGAAGTTTACGAAAGAATTAGAACCAGAAAATCTATTTCTTTGGGTAAAAAAAATAGTTCGCGCTATCTCTTCCAGTGGCGCCTGAAAGCGGAGTGGGATATTTACAGTAATTATATTAAATCCGTAGCCAGATCAGTGTTCGAAGGAAACTTTAAAAAAACAGAGCCGGCAAAGATTATCGATACGACAGGTTTTGAGAAATGAGATTTTTTAAGAAGATGAAGATCAGGAGAGTATTTATTTTAGCGTTAATAGCGCTGGTTTTATTTGGAATAGTTTTAATGATTTTTGTAAATAAAAATTCATTAATTGTAGATAGTGATTTATTGAAGGAAGAGGCTGGTGTTTTTGATTATACTGGAGAGAAAATCTTGTATCTTATCAGCCCGCTGGGAAGGTCGGAGTATAATAACCTTGGGGTGGTTGACCTAAAAGGCGTAAAGGTTAATTTAGTAATGCTTAAGACTAAAGTATTATTAGTCGAGGAAACGGAAAAAATCTACAGCGGCACGGAAAGCTTATTGCCGCTAAAGATAGAGCGGACTATTTCCAAGTTTTGGGGTAAAGATTATATAACGGAAGAATATGATCAGGAAAAGTTTACAGTTGTAATTAAAAAATTTAATGGAAAAGAATTAATTAAGGAGCAAATAGTTAAAGCCAATGGCCCAATTCAAAATGTAATTTTATCTCTTTTTTATCTACGCGGGAATCCTGACCTTAAAATAGGGTGGAGTTTTACGGTGAGCGTCCCTGATGAATTTAAAGCCGAGTTAGTTTCAATAAAATTAGAGTTAGTTTCAATAGACCAAATATCAGTTCCCGCTGGTAGATTTCAGGCTTATCATTTTAAAAGCATACCCGGTAAGTTTGAATTTTGGATCAATAAAGGCGCTCCGCGAGTTTTGCTTAAAATAAAAATTAAAAGTATTATTGATTTTAATGTTTTAATGAAGAAATACAGCCTTTCCAGGCCAGAGGCAAAACCATGAAAACTAAAAAGAAAAACAAAGAATTGCTTAAGGGAAAGAAGTTTGTTGAGGGAATAAAATTTTGGCAGAAACAAATAACAGAGGTGGGAAATTTAAAATCCCGCCTTAAACGCAATAAAGCGGAATCGAAAAAAATACCCCAAAAAATTCAGCGCCAGGTAGAAAACCGCACTGCCGCGGAAAGAATGATTATTAAGCAGCTGCACCAAGAAATCGAACAGCGTAAAAAAACAGAGCGAGTAGTCCAGGACGCGCGCAACTATGGCGAGAGTATTATTAACACTGTGCGTGAACCTTTAATCGCTTTGGATCAAGATTTAAGAGTAGTCTACGTCAGCCGTTCTTTCTATGACGTTTTTAAGGTCAAGCCTGAAGAGACCGTAGGCCAGCTTATTTATGATTTAGGCAATAAACAATGGGATATTCCCAAGCTGCGGGAATTGCTGGAAACCATTCTTCCTCAAAAGACAACCTTTGACAATTATGAGGTGGAACATAATTTTTCGGCCATTGGCAGGCGGATAATGCTTTTGAACGCCCGGCAAATTAAACGCGGGATGGGCAAAGATCGGATTATCCTCTTGGCTATCGAGGATATTACCGAACGTAAAGAGATAGAAGCCGGCCTGGAAAAGACCCGAAAAGAACTGGAGGTTATTAAAAAAACCGCGGATGAAGTTAGTGAATTCGCCGAGAGCGTGATTAACACTGTGCGCGAACCCTTAATTTCTTTGGACAAAGACCTCAGAGTAGTCTCCGTCAGCCGTTCTTTTTATGAATTCTTTAAGGTAAAGCCTGAAGAGACTGTGGGACAGCTTATTTATGACCTGGGTAATAAACAGTGGAATATTCCCAAGCTGCGGGAACTGCTGGAAACCATTCTTCCTCAAAAAACAACCTTTGATAACTATGAGGTGGAACACGATTTTTCTACCATTGGCAGGCGGATAATGCTTTTGAATGCCCGGCAGATTGAACGCGGGATGGGTAAGGAGCGGATCATTCTTCTGGCTATCGAGGATATTACTAAGCGTAAGGAGATAGAAGCTGGACTGGAAAAAGCTCATCAAGAATTGCAGGAGCTGGCCGCCGAGTTAAAACGTACTACTCGGGCAAAATCCGAGTTTCTGGCCAATATGTCGCATGAACTTAGAACTCCGCTTAACTCTATTAATGGTTTTTCTGAGATATTATACGATGAGACTTTTGGGCCGCTTAACCAGAAGCAGAAAAAATATGTTGAGTATGTTTTAACCAGTGGAAAGCACCTTCTTTTGCTGATAAATCAGATACTGGACATGGCAAAAGTTGAAGCCGGAAAGATGAAGCTGGCATTATCCAACTTACCTATGAAAAGTTTGTTAAATGAAATTTCACTGCTGGTAGCGGATATGGTCAGTAAAAAGAAACTTGGAATGTTGCTTGAAATAGCGCAAGATCTGCCGAATATTGAGGGAGATGAGCTTAAAGTAAAAGAGATACTTTATAACCTGTTATCAAACGCGGTTAAATTTACCCCTGAGGGTGGTAAAATCGGCATGCGGGCGAAAAAGGCTGATTCTAAAATAGAAATAGAGGTTTGGGATACCGGGGCCGGTATCGCGGCTGAAAATATGGATAAAATATTTGAAGGGTTTTTCCGTGTTGATACTCCATATTCCCGGGTAACTGAGGGGACTGGGCTGGGTTTACCGCTTTCTAAAAAGTTGGTTGAACTGCACGGCGGAAAGTTTTTTGTAGGGTCAGAGGGGTTAAATAAAGGCACCCAAGTTAGGTTTACTTTACCGATTATATCCAGGAAGGCGGTGTGAGATGAAAAAGAGAGTTTTGATTGTCGATGATAATGGAAACAATCTGTTGTTGGAAAAAGACCTTTTGGAGGTCGCTGGTTTTGAAGTATTTGTGGCTCAAGATACTTCCAGCGGAATTACCCTTGCCAGGAAAGAAAAACCGGATATTATAATTATGGATGTGCGGCTCCCGGATATGCGCGGCAGCGAAGCCGCCAGGATATTGCGTCAAGATAAAGAGACCAGCGATATTCCTATTGTTTTTGTGACCGCTTCGGTAATGGCAGAAGGCAGAGAAGAAATAAAAGACATACCTAATTCCGGATTTATCGGTAAGCCGATAAACACGCGCACCTTTGCCAAAGAAATCAGCGAATTTATTAAGTGATGAAAAACAAGCCGGTAATTTTAGCCGTGGATGACCAGTTCCAAAACATTGAGCTTCTTGAAGCGTATCTTGCTCCGCAGGGTTATGAGATTGTTAAGGCCTCCAGCGGCCAAGAAGCGCTGGAAAAAATTTCTAGTAATCAAATCGATCTGGTTCTGCTGGACGTAATGATGCCTGGAATGAGCGGCATAGAAGTGTTGAAAAAATTGCGCGCGGATGAAAAGACACGGCTTCTTCCGGTGGTGATGGTAACCGTACTTAAGGAGACGCAAGATAAGGTCAAAGCCCTGGAGGCTGGATGCGATGATTTTATCTCCAAGCCCGTGGATAAGGTTGAACTGTTGGCCAGAGTTAAGTCTATACTCAAGATAAGTTATTATCTGAAGCAGTTAGATGAACAGGAGAAATTTAAGGCGGTAGTTGATAAAGTAAGCGATGGGATTGCTATTTGCGGCCCGGATTACCTGATTAAAGACAGCAACGCGGCGATTTTAAAGTACTTAAATATTACCGATCCGGTAAATGTTAATTTAGTCGAAATGCTCTTTAGGAATTATTCCGTTTCTATAAATAAAGAAGCCCTCATGGATTTAACGGCCGCGCATAAAAAATTTGATATTACGCGCCAGAAATCAGAGACGACAGAGGCGTTATATTTAGAGGCGAATTTGGACCTGATAAAAAATTCCTCCGGAGAGCTGTTAAGCATTGTTTTTATCTTGCGTGATGTTACCGCCTCGCGCAGTGAGGAAATTCTAAAACAGGATACTTTAACTCTTATTTCGCATAAACTGCGCGCGCCGTTGGGAGTGATTAGCGGGAAAATAGCGTTACTTCAGGATGGATTATACGGCTCTCTTAATCAGGAGCAAAAAGAAGCGGTTAATGCCGTTTCCAAACAATCTTTTTTGCTGATATCCATGGTGGAGAAACTGCTGGGGTTTACCATCGCAGGCGGCCAGGCTCCTTTAAAAGGATAAAATGAAAGACAAACCGGTAATTTTAGTTGTTGATGATCAGTTTCAAGACATTGAACTTCTCGAAGCGTATCTTGTTGGGCAGGATTATGAAATTGTCAAAGCGGCCAGCGGCCAAGAAGCGTTGGAAAAACTCCTTAATAATCAAATCGATCTGGTTCTGCTGGATATAATGATGCCTGGAATGAGCGGCCTGGAAATATTGAAAAAATTGCGTGCCGATGAAAAGACGCGGCTTATTCCGGTGGTGATGGCCACCGTACTTAAGGAGGCGCAAGACAAAGTAAGAGCCTTGGAGGCAGGGTGCGATGATTTTATCTCCAAGCCTTTTGATAAACATGAGCTTTTAGCCAGGGTAAAATCGCTTCTAAGAATAAAGTATTTGCATGACGAAGTAGATGAAGACCGCGAATACGCCGAAAGCATTATCAACACTGTGCGTGAACCCTTAATCGCTCTAAATCAAGATTTGAGGGTAGTCACCGCCAGTCGTTCTTTTTATGACGTTTTTAAGGTAAAGCCTGAAGAGACCGTGGGCCAGCTTATTTATGATTTGGGTAATAAACAGTGGAATATCCCCAAGCTGCGGGAATTATTGGAAACCATCCTTCCTCAAAAGACAACCTTTGACAACTATGAGGTGGAACATAATTTTCCCGGCCTCGGCAAAAGAACAATGCTTTTGAATGCCCGGCAAATTCAAAGAGCGCACGGTAAAGAGCGGATCATCCTTTTGGCTATCGAGGATATTACCGAGCGTAAACAGATAGAAGAGAAATTAATATTTTTGGCCAGCCATGATGAGCTCACCGGCTGTATAAATTTCAAATCGATAATGGAGTTTTTAGAGAAAGAAACCGTCCGTTCCCGGCGTTATCAAAAACAGTTTACTATAATTATGGTTGATATCGATGATTTCAAAATAAAGAATGATGAGTATGGCCATCAGGCGGGTAATGATATTTTGAAATCTTTTGCTAAGGTTATTAAAAATAACCTTAGAAGCATCGATAGCGCCGGTAGGTACGGGGGCGATGAGTTTATCGTCATTCTTCCGGAAACAGACGCCCGGCAGGCTTTAGTAGTTTTGGAAAGAATTAGGAATAACCTGGGCCAGGAAAAGATAGCCTCGCTGTCTTTGGGCGCCGGAAAAGAAGTTAGATTGGAATTTAGCGCCGGAATAGCCGTGTTTCCGGATAATGCCCAAGACCTTAAGGGATTGATTTGGGCCGCGGATAACGCTCTGCTTCAAGCCAAGAAAGAGGGAAAAAATCGAAAATAGAGACAGCGCGCGCAGGGGATTTAAAGGAGTATTTCGATGAAAGTAAGTTTATATCAAGCGGCAGCGGTATTAGGGTCATTGCTTCTTATGCTCTCGGGGCTGTTAAGGTTTTTTCATCTGGGAAGCCCAAAAGAATTGTTTATCGGCATACTTTATTTCATAGCGAATATTATTATATTTTGCCTATAGAAAACACGGGGACGGTTCTCTTTTTTCCGAAAAACAAGGGGACGGTTCTCTTTTTTAGAGAACCGTCCCCTAGATTTTAGTAATTTTATATTGACTTTGGTATTCAGAAGAATATAATACCTTTTAGATTGCTCACAAAGGAGGTTCTTTGGAGAGGAATAAAAAAAGGATAAGCAGGCGGACAAGGATAGCTAAAGCGATAAAAGATTTTTTTGTTTGACCCAAGTTTTGCGGCGCAGGCCATAAAGACTTGGGTTTTTTGTTTACGCGGGAGATAATATGGTTAAAATAAAAAATAAACCCAGGGCATCTTCAAAAACATCTTTTCCCATTATCGGCATTGGGGCTTCTGCCGGCGGGCTTGAGGCATTTCAGGGGCTGCTTAAGGGCTTGTCAGCTAAGCCGGGGCTGGCAATTGTATTTATCATGCATTTGTCGCCTCAACATAAAAGCATGCTGACAGAAGTGCTGGCCAGATCAGCAAAAATGCCCATAACTGAAGCAAAAAACAATATGCGGATAGAAATTAACCACATCTATGTAATACCGCCCGCCACCTATATGTCTATCGCGGGAGAAAAACTAGTACTTAGAAACATAAAAGAAGCCGTTCTAAGGAATATGCCTATAGACTGTTTTTTTAGTTCACTGGCCCAAACACTGAAAAATAAGGCAATTGGCGTAGTTCTTTCCGGCACAGCCACGGATGGGACGCTGGGCTCCGAATCGATAAAGGCCGAAGGAGGCATTACTTTCGCTCAGGACGTAAAGTCCGCTAAATATGACGGTATGCCTCAAAGCGCCATCAGCGCCGGGTGTATTGATTTCGTGTTTCCACCCGGAAAAATTGCCAGCGAATTAGAGCGGATAGTCAAGCATCCTTATGTATTAAACGCCAAACTTGTTAAACCCGATGAAAAGATTATCACGGAAGATCAGGGATTTGGCGCTATTTTTGAAATATTGCGCTCGGCAACGGGGCTTGATTTCAGTTATTATAAACTTCCGACTATTAACCGGCGTATTTCGCGGCGGATGGTTCTGCTGAAAATGAAAGATTTAAGCGGTTACTCGAAGTTTCTTCATAAAAATCAAGGCGAAGTAATAAAACTTTATGATGATTTGTTAATCAATGTTACCGGTTTTTTCCGGGATTCGAAAGTTTTTGCCGCGCTGAAAAAAAAGATATTGCCCGGTATTTTGAAAAATAAGGTTAAAGGCCAGCCGGTAAGGATCTGGGTGCCGGGGTGTTCCAGCGGAGAGGAAGCTTATTCTATCGCTATCTGCCTTCTTGAGCTGTTAGCGGACAAAGCAGGCGCTGTTCCTTTATATATTTTTGCCAGCGATGTCAGCGACACAGCGGTTAATAAGGCGCGCAGAGGCGTTTATAATAAAAGAATAAAGCACAACATAACGCCAGGGCGGTTAAGCCGCTTTTTCAGTAAAGATGGCGATACGTATAAAATATCTAAACAAGTAAGGGAAATCTGCATTTTTTCTAAACAGGATATCTTAAAGCACCCGCCAATTTCCCGCCTTGACCTTATCAGCTGCCGCAACCTTTTTATCTACCTGCAGGCGGACGCCCAGAAGATCATCTTACAGAAATTTCATTACGCGCTGAAAAGCGGCGGGTTTCTTTTATTAGGAAGCTCGGAAACGCCCCAAGGTTCTGCCGCTCTGTTTAAGCCGGTAAGCAAGAAGTATAATATTTTTACAAAAAAAAGCAGTTTTTTAGCGCCGCAGCTTGAATTTTCTCCAACCTACTATTGGCCTAAGGAAGCAGGGGTTAAAGAAAAACCGGCGGTTAAGCCGATAGAATTGTCGGACATGGAAAATATTGTGGACCGGATAGTGCTGGGAGAGTATGCTCCTTGCGGGGCGCTGATCAACAGCGAGATGAATGTTGTTTCTTTCCGCGGCCATACAGGCAATTACCTTGAGTCAGTAATCGGCAAACCGAGTTTTAACATATTTAAGCTGGCGCGTGAAGGGTTGCGCGCGGAGCTGTACGCGGCGGTATACAAGGCTAGAAAGACAAAGCAACCTGTAAAAAGAATGGCAGTGGAATTAAAGCATAATGGGCGTAAGCGGCTGGTTAATATAACCGTCATCCCGATAAAACCAAATACCCTGGAAAACGCGTTCTTTCTGGTGTTGTTTGATGAAATTAACCAGAAGCTGTTTTCTCAAGGAACGCTAAGAGGCGGCAGGGGAAGAACCTTAAAGGTAAAATCCGCTGATAAGAACAAATATATTGAAGAGCTGGAGAAAGAACTTATGGTGGTTAAGGAATATCAGCGGTCAATTATGGAAGAGCACGGCCTGGTGAATGAAGAGCTGGAATCGGCTAACGAAGAAATGATGTCGGCCAACGAGGAACTGCAGTCTACCAATGAGGAGCTTGAAACGTCTAAAGAGGAGCTGCAGTCTTCCAACGAGGAACTGCTTACTTTGAATGAAGAACTGCAGAACAGAAATAGCGAAGTCGCCCTTTTAAATAATGACATGATTAATTTGCTTAGCAGTATCAATATGCCGGTGGTGATGATTGGCCCGGACCTGGTTATCCGAAGAATAACCTCGCAGGCGCAAAATGTGCTGAATATCATTCCTTCTGATATTGGAAGGCCGATAACTAAAGTTAAGCTGAATATAGATATTCCGGGCCTGGAGAAAATAGCCCTCAAGGTGATAGCATCCTTGCATCCCAGAACTCTGGAAATAAAAAGCAAGGAAGGAAAATATTACACTGTATATATACGCCCATACCGCACAATGGAAAATAAGATTGACGGAGCGGTTGTTTTATTCGTGGATATAACTAAGCGTAAGTTTGCCGAGAATGCCGTCCAGGAATCTCGCGATTATGCCGAAAGCATCATTTTTACAATGAGTGAGCCTTTATTGGTACTGGATAACAGCTTAAAGGTAATCACCGCCAATCAGGCATTCTGCGCGGCATTTAAAGTTACTGCCGAGGAAACCCGCAACCGGTTTATTTACGATTTGGGCAACCGGCAATGGGATATTCCGGCCTTGAGGCGGTTATTTAACGATGTTCTTTCTCGAAAAAATAAAATTGATAAATTCGAGATTGAGCATAATTTTGAGGCTATTGGGCATAGAATAATGTTAGTTAGCATTAAATGGTTAAAAAGAAAAACAAATAAGATGGGGATGATACTGCTGACGATTGATGACATCACTAATCGCCGAAAGGCGGAAAATGAATTGGCGCGGGTGAAGAAACAAGAATACGAGACAGAAAAGCTTCGCGCGCTCTCTGTGTATACCCGAAGCCTCATCGAGGCCAGCCTTGATCCATTGGTTACCATAAGCGCCGAAGGTAAGATTACTGATGTCAACGAAGCCATTGTAAAAGCCACAGGCATGCTTAGAGAAAAAATCATAGGAACCGACTTTTCAGATTACTTTACAGAACCGGAAAAGGCCAGGGAAGGATACCGGCAGGCATTTGCCAAAGGATCCATTTCAGATTATCCATTAACCATCCGGAGTAAAGACGGCGAACTAATCGATGTCCTTTACAATATCACGGTCTACAAAGACGATAGAGCAAATATTTGCGGCGTCTTCGCCATGGCCAGAGATATTACCAAGCTCAAGCAAACTGAACAAATGGCCAGAGAAACACAGGAGAGGTTGATGCAATCAGAGAAGTTAGCGATTTTGGGTAAATTAGCCGGCAGTGTCAGCCATGAATTAAGGAATCCATTAGGCGTAATCAGGAATTCAGTCTATTTTCTAAAAATGAAATTAGGCCCAGCGTTGGAAGACGAGAAGATTAAGAGGCATTTGGATATTTTGGAGGAAGAAATTGGAATCTCCGATAGGATCATTAATGACATTTTAACCTTTGCCAGAATAAAAGAAGTCCGGTTAATTGAAACCGATATTAACAAAATCATAGAAGACCTTTTGAAAATTATTAAAACTCCGGAGAAAATAAAGAAAACCTTGCAATTAAACAGCGGTTTACCTCTTATCTTAGCCGATGGGTTACAGCTGCAACAGGTTTTCTCCAACATTGTGCTCAACGCGGTTCAAGCCATGCCTGATGGAGGGGAACTGGCTATCGCCAGCCGCAGGAATAATGAAGTTATCGAGGTGGATATAATTGACACCGGAGAAGGCATACCCCGAGAAAATTTAGATAAAGTATTTAGCCCGCTTTTTTCCACCAAAGCCCAGGGAACTGGCCTGGGGCTAACAGTGTGCCAAAGCATTCTTAAAATACACGGAGGCAGTATCGAGGTAGAGAGCGAAAGGGGAAAAGGCGCGAAATTTATCGTGAAATTGCCGATTAATGAAGCCCGCCAGAGGCTGGAGCCTTAACCTTTTAAAGGCGGAATACTCCGCGGAGCATAAAGTCAAAATGGGAGGATAAATTGAAAGAAGAATTTAAGATTTTGATAGTTGACGATGACTCAAGGTATTGCCAGACGCTTAGAGATATATTAGAGCAAGGGGGTTTTGCTGTTGATGAAGCCTGTGACGGAGACCAAGCCTGCGAGATAATGAAAAAGAAACATTATCAGCTCATCTTTATGGATATAGAGATGCCGAATCTGGATGGATTTTTAAGCTCTACCGTGATTAGAGTGAAGAACCCTGAAACGGAAGTAGTGTTTATAACCGGATATTCAAAGAATGAAAAGATTAGCAGAATCTTAGAGACTATTCCTCGGAGCAGTTGGTTTGTTAAACCGGTAGACCCCCAAGAGATTTTAAGGATTGCCGCCAGAGCGTTTAAACAAACTGCCGGGAAAGGAAATAAGTAAATGTTTAATCCTAAAAATATTATTATAGTTGACGATAATATCAAGATGTGCGGAACCCTCAACGACATATTAAGCGAAGAAGGATATAAAATAACCAGTGTCGGAACAATTGGCCTGGCCAAAGAAGAATTAGCGAAGAAATTTTATAATTTAGCGTTAATTGACCTTAAGCTTCCCGATGGCTCCGGCCTGGAACTATTGAAAGAAATAAAAAGAATAAATAAGGAAACCTTAGTGATAATTTTCACGGGATTCGCGTCTTTAGAGAGCTCTGTTCGCGCTTTAAATGAAGGCGCCTTTGCTTATGTGCAAAAGCCCCTGATTGTGGATGAGTTAAAAATAGCCATAAAAAACGCGCTGGAAATGCAAAAGCTGGCCTTGGATAATAAGAATTTGGTGGATAAATTAAAAGAGTTGAGCCTTAAGGATACCCATACGGAACTTTATAATTACAGGTATCTTATGGATAGGCTGGAATCAGAGGTCAAAAGGGCCAGAAGGTATGTCTTTCCCTTATCGGTAATAATGCTGGATATAGATTATTTTAAATCCATTAATGACGTCTATGGCCATCAATACGCGGATATGATCCTGAAAGAGTTTGCCCAGTGGCTGAAGGATTTTGCCAGAAACGTTGATATTGTCACCCGCTACGGCGGCGATGAATTCGTGGTAGTTTTACCCGATACCAATAAAAATGGCGTAATTATATTTAGTGAACGGCTGTTAGATGACATAGGCAAACATTTATTTGACCCTGAAGGCAAGTCCATAAAACTCAAAATAAGCATAGGCTTAGCCAGTTTTCCGGAAGATGGCGGCGATACCGGAACAGCTTCAGGCCTGATTAATTTGGCTGATAAAGCATTGCTTAATGTGAAAGAAAACGGCGGAAATAAATTCTGCGCTTTTAAAGATATAGGCAAAGATATTAAAGGGATTGTGGAAAAAGGCGGAAAAGAGAACGTGGAAGAGTTGAGAGAAAAACTCTCCAAAATGTCAGAGAGAGTGGATAAGACCCTGCTGGAATCTATTTACGCCTTTGCCAAAACAATCAAGGCCAAAGATTATTACACGGGCGAGCACGCTGAAAACATGGTTTCTATAGTGATTAAGATTGGGGAAAAACTCAATCTTGCCTCCGCGGAGATAAAAACTTTGGAACAGGCCGCGATACTTCACGATTTAGGCAAGGTCGGGGTCCCTAACGATATCCTGCATAAAAAAGAAAAACTTACCAAGGAAGAATATGAAATAATAAAAAAGCACCCCCAAATTGGAGCGGGGATCATCAGGCCTATTCATTTTCTAGGTAAGTTGATTCCCATAATCCTTTATCATCATGAAAGATTCGACGGATTAGGGTATTCCGCCGGCCTTAGAGGAAAAGAAATCCCTCTGGGGGCCAGGATCGTGGCAGTAGCTGATGTGTACCAGGCCTTGATTTCTGACCGGCCATATCGCAAAGCTTATAGTAAAGAAGAGACCTTAAGCATTATCCAGGAAGGTTCGGGGACACAATTTGACCCGGAAATAGTAGAAACATTATTGGCCATAATGCAGTCAAAAGATTGCCCAGGGGCTTGAAGTTAAGAAACTTTTAAGATAACGGTTAGAAAAACTAAAAAACTAAAAAACCAAAAAACCAGGGGACGGTTCTGTTTTTATAATGTAGAGACGCAAAATCTTGCGTCTCTACAAAGTACAAAAAAACAGAACCGTCCCCTTGATTTTCCCGTGTAAGATATTGCATAAACTGCCTGCTATGCTATAATTAATTTTATGGGGAAAGGATAAAGATGAAACGTTCCTGGGGGGTTTATCTAACCGGGGTATTATTTTTATTGGCGGCGGGAAATTTTGTTTTTTTTCAATACCGCTTGCAAAGTTCTTTCCAGCAGGCTCGAGAGCGCTTGATGTTAATTGCCGCTAACGCGACTCTGGGCATTGATGTTGAAATACTGCAAAAAGTCCCATTGGAGCAAAGAGGGGAAGGGTCGCCAGAGTACCAGGCTATTACGCAAAAATTAATAATGATTAAAAAAATAAATCCTGTTCTTAAGTATGTTTATATTATGACTGCTACGGACCAACCAGGTATCTTGCAATACGTGGTTGACGCGGATCCCTTGCCGCAGATAATTACTGCTAATTGCCCTACTGCCCTTCCCGGAGACAAATATGATGCCCGGGAGTTACCGGAGTTGATTAACGCTTATGACCGGCCTACGGCAGATAGAAAAGTTACCACAGATGTATGGGGAACATTTATTTCCGGGTATGCTCCGATTCAAGATGTATTTGGTAAGACAGTAGGAATTTTAGGGATAGATACTGATGCCGCTTGGGTAGGCCGGATGCAGAAAAAGGTTAACTTATCCGGCAGGCTGGCATTAGGCACAGGGTTTTTATTTCTTTTATCTTTTATTATTCCAATACTCAGTAATCCCCGCAGGGCTATTTCTTGAAGTTATACAAAAGAGGAAATTAATCAATCTATGCCCGCAGAAAAAATCGTTTTAGATTATTCTAAAGCAAAAACTCTTTGTATTAGATTAAATGGGGATTGGCTGATTACTACCGGAATTCCCAAGGTAAATGAAGTTATCGAGCGGATTACTCAACCTAAAGATATTCAACAGCTTGCTTTTGATACTTCCGGGATAGGCAAATGGGATAGCGGTTTGGTGGCTTTTTTATTTCATTTAATTAGAGAGTGTGAACATAAGCATATTGGAGTTGACTTCCAGGGCCTGCCGTCAGGCGCTCAGAAACTGTTAGCCTTGGCTTTAAAAATTAATGAAAAGGCCCCAACAGAGAGGAGACAAGATAATTCGTTTTTTATTAGGGTCGCGGATAAAGCTTTAAAGCTCACGGATAACATTTTGTCTTTGCTCAATTTTTTAGGCGAGATTGCGGTTGCTTTTGGCCGCTTGATTATGGGCCGGGTGTATTTTCGTTGGGATGAATTTATGGTTATTCTGCAGCACTGCGGCGCTGATGCCTTAGTGTTAGTTTCCTTGATTAGCGTGTTAGTAGGCATAATCCTGGCTTTTATCGGGGCTAGTCAGCTGAAGTTATTTGGAGCGCAAATTTATATTGCTAATATTGTGGGTATTGGAATGGTCCGGGTAATGGGGGCAATGATGGCCGCTATTTTGATCTCTGGCCGCACCGGAGCTTCATTCGCGGCGGAATTAGGCCTGATGCAAACCAACGAAGAAATTGACGCTTTACAAACTTTGGGAGTTTCTCCGGTTGAATTCTTAGTTATTCCGCGTATCCTGGCTTTAGTGATTATGATGCCTCTATTAACTCTTTATGCCGACCTGATGGGCATCTTAGGCGGTTTTATTATGAGCATAACTTTGCTCGGGCTTAATCCGGTAGAATATTGGCAGCATACCTTGTCTTCAGTAACGCTGAGTAATCTTTGGGTGGGGCTTATTCACAGTTTTGTTTTTGGGATTATTATCGCGGTTGCCGGGTGTTTTCATGGAATGCAATGCCGAAGAAGCGCTTCAGCAGTTGGGGAGGCAACCACGGCTGGAGTGGTTAGCGCGATTATTAGTATTGTGATTGCTACCGCGGTTATTACCTTTGTTTGCCAGGTTTTAGGAGTGTAATTAATGGAAGAATTTGTAAAACCGGTTATTCAAGTTAAAAGCCTTGATTTAAGCTATGATGATTACGTAGTAATGCGTAATCTTAATTTTAGCGTGAATAAAGGCGAGATTTTTATAGTGATGGGCGTAAGCGGATGCGGTAAGAGTACCTTGCTTAAAGCTTTGATTGGCCTTAAGCAGCCGCAGGCAGGAGAAGTTTTGTATAATGGAGTAAGCTTTTGGGCTCAGGATGAAATAACCCAGCAGAAGATTATGCGCGGGTTTGGGGTTTTGTACCAAGGCGGCGCTCTCTGGAGCTCTTTTACTTTGGGAGAGAATGTCGCGCTTCCATTACAATTATGTTCAAATTTATCCGCCAGCCAGATTCGGGAAATAGTAGAATTAAAACTGGCTTTAGTCGGGCTTCGCGGCCAGGTTGATTTTTATCCTGAACAGATCAGCGGCGGCATGCGCAAAAGAGCGGCTTTGGCGCGGGCAATTGCTTTAGATCCAGAGGTTATTTTTTTTGATGAGCCTTCGGCCGGCCTGGATCCGCTAAGCTCGCGGATGCTTGATGATTTAATTTTGCAGTTGAGGAATACTTTGAAAGCGACGATTGTGGTAGTTAGCCATGAGTTGGCCAGTATTTTTGCCGTAGGGGATAAGGCGGCGTTTCTGGATACGGAAAGCAAAAGCATGGTTACTATCGGAGCTCCTAAAGAATTATTAGCTAATTCTAAAGATTCCAGGGTGATTCAATTTTTGACCAGAGGGGTGAATAAAGAGCGAGGATAATGATGAGAAAAGCGAATAAAATTAAGATTGGCGCGTTTGTAGCCGGAGCAGTAATTTTACTGGTATTGGCGATTTTAGTTTTTGGTTCAGGGGCTCTTTTTAAGCAGTCGGATAAATATATTGTATTTTTTGACGGTTCGGTTAAAGGCCTTTCCGCCGGAGCGCCGGTAAATTTTAGAGGAGTAAAAATCGGCAATATCAGCAGTATAGACCTGGCTTATGATGAAGAGACCAAAAGCGTATTGATTCCGGTGGTCATTGATGTTGAGTTGGCGCGGGTCAAAGGTGTTCCGGAGAAGTTTGGTTACCCGGATTACGCCCAGTTTATCCAGCAGGGGTTACGGGCTAAACTTGAGGTGCAGAATTTTATCACCGGCCAGCTTATGCTGGGGTTTGATTTTTACCCCCAGGATCCCAAGAAAATATATAACATCTCAAAAAACTATCCTGAACTGCCCGCGCTTCCTATTTCACCGGATATTTTTGAGATTATGAATGAAATGCCGATTAAAGAGATTACGAATAATTTAGCGCAAGCGGTGATTGGAATAAACCGGTTGGTAAATTCAGAGGGTATCGCGGATTTAGATAAAACTTTAAGAGAGATAACTCAATCCGCGCGTTCTTTTGGCCTGTTAGTGGAGTATCTGGAACTGCATCCAGAGGCGCTTTTAAAAGGAAAACCAAATCTTAAAGGAGAATGAAATGAGAAAAACTGGTTTCTTAAGTTATACGGTAGTTATTTTGGTTTCTTTTATCCTTAATGGATGTTTGTCCGTGCCCAATAGCCCTGTCCCGAAGTTCTATACGCTGCATTTAACAGGCGGCCCTGAAGAAAACAAAAAGTTTGATATTTTACCTAAAGTGATTATTGGCATCGGCCCGGTTGAAATCCCGGAATATCAGAACCGTCCGCAAATCGTTACTCGCGACAAAGAAGGTATGCTTAAATTCGCTCAATTTGAGCGTTGGGGGGAATCTTTGGATTCAGGGCTGGCGCGTTTAATTTTAGAAAACCTGGCGTTGATGCTTCCTCAAGCGGAGTTTCAGGTATTTCCTTGTGATTTTTCTATTCCTCTGGATTATCAAGTAATCGTTAATGTCGCGCAATTAGAAAGCCAGCTGGATAAGGATGTTTTTTTGTCGGCCCAATGGACAATTATAAATTCTAAAACTAAAGAAATGCTGATCACGAAAAGAACAGCTATCCGTCAGTTAATCAATCCGCGTAATTATTCTGGCCTGGCTCAAGCCTTAAGCCGGGCTTGCGCATTATTAAGCAGTGAAATTGCCGAAAATTTAGCAAGATTATCAAAATAAGCAGATTTCTTTTATAACTAATTGCGTTACAAGATGCTGCGTACACTGCCTGCTATGTTTACTGAGAAAGAAGTTCAGGAATGTATTAGTTTGCTTAAGGATTTAGTCGCGGATAGCCAGCAGTTGGCTTCTTTACCTAGGGAACAAAGGATTGAGCTGATTACTGTAACCGGCCAGCTCTCGCGCCCGAATCGCGATGAAATCAATAAACGAAAAAGAGACTGCCAGCGGATTAAAAAACAAAGAATCGCAAGTTTCGATCGTTCTGTCCGGGCTTCAACCGGTATCCGCAGCGCGCGCCAGGCAGCGGTATTTTCCGCGCCGGCGCAAATTACTGTTACCGAAGTTAATTCAGAGCAGGAGCGGCCGGAATTAATCACTCCCCGGGCTTGTTATATCTGTAAAGAAGAATTTAAGCGGCCGCATTTTTTTTATGACGCCTTGTGCCCGCGCTGCGCGGATTTTAATTATCAAAAACGATTTCAATCAGCGCCTCTTGACGGCCAAACCGCTTTAATTACTGGTTCCCGCCTAAAGATTGGTTACCAGGCGGCGCTGATGATGCTGCGCGCCGGGTCCCAGGTTATCGCCACTACCCGTTTTCCGGTAGATTCCGCGCTGCGGTATTCCAGTGAACCTGATTTCGCGAATTGGAGCCAGCGGTTACATATCTATGGATTAGACCTGCGCCACACGCCGAGTGTTGAAATTTTTTGTAACTTTGTTAACCAAAAATATGATCGGTTGGACATTTTGATTAATAATGCCGCGCAGACGGTGAGGCGGCCGCCGGGGTTTTACGCGCATTTAATAGCAAAGGAAAATATAGAATTCGCGGATTTACCGGAAAACGCGCGCTTATTGCTGGGATCTTTTCAGGAGTGTAAGAAAAAACTTTTAAATATTTCCAGCAAACAATCGCCAACGGATTTAGCCCTTCCCATCGCCTGGAACCAAAAAGCCCCGGGTGTGGGCCTTTTCGCCTCGGCTAAACTTTCTCAGATTCCTTATACCCATGATCAGGCTTTATCCGTGGCGGAGGTTTTCCCTCAGGGCAAATTGGACGCGGATTTACAGCAGCTAGATTTGCGTCAAACTAACAGCTGGCGGCTTTGTTTGGGCCAAATACCTACCGCGGAGATGATTGAGATTCAACTGGTAAACGCGATCGCGCCTTTTGTGTTATGCAATAAATTATCGGCGATGATGAAGCGCCAAAATACCGGGCAGAAACACATTGTGAATGTATCGGCGATGGAAGGAAAGTTCTCGCGCTATATTAAAACCGAGCGCCATCCGCATACCAATATGGCTAAAGCCGCTTTAAATATGTTAACCCATACTTCTGCCAGAGATTTGGCTAAAAACGGAATTTTTATGAATTCCGTGGACACCGGATGGGTGACGGATGAGGATCCGGCCGCTCTTTCGGCGCGCAAGCAAGAAAGGCATGATTTTCAGCCCCCTTTAGACATTGTGGATGGGGCGGCCAGAGTGTGTGATCCGTTTTTTGACGGGATAATCACCGGCAAGCATTGGTGCGGTAAGTTCCTAAAAGATTATTTTCCGGTTGCCTGGTAAATTTACTTCTGATTTAAAACCAGGGGACGGTTCTATTTTTTGTAATAAGGTGACAGTCACAAAAAGCGTGACAGTCACCTTTCCTAAAAAATAGAACCGTCCCCATGTTTTTCGGAAAAAATAGAACCGTTTGTTTTATTCTTAAAAAAACGAGTGGAGTTAAGAGTAGAATGAAAAAAGATATTTACATTTTCGATTTTCATGGTATGATTTATCTATGCTTAAAAGGTTAGAATTAAAAAAACATATCCAGAGGGCTTTAAAAAGAAGCCGGGCTGTTGCCTTGCTGGGGCCTCGTCAGTGTGGAAAAACTACGCTTGCGCGCGAACTGGTTGGACAATTCTCGCCTAATTATTTTGATCTTGAGGACCCAGAGAGCATAGTTCGCTTAACAAATCCTAAGACGGCGCTGGCCCAATTAAAAGGAATAGTGGTGATTGATGAAATACAGAGGCGTCCGGATATTTTTCCGGTTTTGCGTGTTTTGCTGGATCGTAAACCATTGCCAGCCAGATTTCTTATTTTAGGAAGCGCCTCGCCGGATCTATTACGCCAATCTTCAGAAACCCTTGCCGGCCGCCTTGAGATAGTAGTGATGAGTGGTTTTGGGCTGGTTGAAGTAGGAATAAAGAATGTTATTCGCCTTTGGCTGCGCGGCGGGTTTCCGCTATCTTTTTTAGCCAGGAATGATACTGATAGCCTGATATGGAGAAAAAGCTTTATTAAAATGTTTCTTGAGCGTGATCTGCGTCAGCAGGGTATTAATGTTCCGGTTGTATCTTTGCATCGATTTTGGACAATGTTAGCTCATAGTCATGGTCAGATATGGAATGCCGTGGAGCCGGCAAGTTCTTTGGGAGTTAGTGAGCCTACCGTAAGGCGCTATCTAGATATTTTAACGGGGGTATTTATGGTGCGGCAATTACAGCCCTGGCACGCCAATATTAAAAAACGTCAGGTGAAAGCCCCTAAGGTTTATATTCGCGATAGCGGTATTATGCACGCTTTATTAGGTATAAAAACAAATTCAGATATACTTGTTCATCCAAAATATGGCTCATCGTGGGAGGGGTATGTGATAGAGGAGGCCATTAGGTCTGTTGAACCTGACGATGTTTATTTTTGGGCGACGCATAACGGCGCGGAGATTGATCTTGTATTCATGAAAAATGGGCGCATGTATGGCCTTGAATGCAAGCGCTCGGATGCGCCGATAATGACGCCTTCCATGAGAATCGCATTGGAGGATCTAAAACTAGCGCGTATCGCCGTGATCTATCCAGGCAAACAAAGGTATTCGCTTCATAATCAAGTTGAGGTTATTCCCCTTGAAACAATCGCCGGCGGAATGAAGGAGATCTTTCCGGTATAGCCCTGAGCACGCCGGGAGTTAGAAATAAAGAGAACAGTTTTATTGCTCTACTAAAAGATTATTTTCCGGTTGCTTGGTAAATTGCCTGCTGGTTTAAAACAAGGGGTCGGTTCTATTTTTTGTAATAAGGTGACAGTCACAAAAAGCGTGACAGTCACCTTTCCTAAAAAATAGAACCGTCCCCTTGATTCTTGAATTGCTTGTAATTTCGGGAATTTGTGGTATATTTTGATAGATTATATCGGGGTAGAATTAAAAAAAGGAGAAGAGGGGATGGGGAAAACTTTGAAATATTCAGCGATTTCAGGCCTTATTACGTTAACCAGCTTAATTTCCTATGCTTATTTAGGCATTTTTTCAAAGGCAGGTAAGATTATCGGTCTTAAAATTTACGTTCTTAGCTTAACACATCTTTCATATCTAATTTTCGGGTTAATTTTCCTTTGGGGTTTTTGGATAGTCAGCGAGTTATATCAAAACAAGCTGCTCAAGCTTTGCTCGGTTGCATTAGCAGCTACTTCTGTACTAAGCACGTGTTTTAAAATATCAATATTATTTTATCCAAATTTACCTTGGTTATTTATATCAAGAATATTTTTGATTATTGCTGGACTAATTTTTATTCCATTTGGATTTAGTTTATTGAAATTGGATAAAGAAATACGCGGCATAACGAAAACAACAGCTATTTCCGAAATTAGAAGGGAAATTCGTTTTGCTTATTTTCCATTTCTAGGGTTATTGTGGATAAGCATAATGCGCAATGCAGTTTATGCATTGCTGGGCCTTCTTTTTTGTGTAGTTCTTCCTGCTGTTTTAACTATTCTTGGATCAATTCTTCTATTTAAAGTTTATAAAATAAATCATAAAGCGGAAATTGTAGAAAAGAGAAAGGCAGGGTTAGGCGTTAAGTTTTAAACGGTCAGGGCCTATTAAATAGATGCCGTTCCAAAGTAAAAGAGCAGTTTAAGTAATACCATTATAACTACTTCCGCAGGGGCTGGACTTAATCGTTCAGCCCCTTTCTTTTGCTTGCAATTTTGGGATTTGTGATAGAATATATTGCGTGGGGTTTTTGGACAGAAAAAAGGAGAGAGAGGAAGTAGGGGGTATAAAACATGAAAAGATTGTTTTTCCTAGTGTTTTTTATGCTTTTTACTTTTAAATGCTTCGCGGAAAGCGGTGTGCAGGAGAGATTCTCCAATGGCCAAAAATATCTTTTGCGGCTTCCTCAAGGATATACTGCTGCAGAAAAACGATACCCGCTTTTAATAGCAATTCATTGGTTTAGAGGTAATGCCTCTCAAGCAGTCAACGAATGGGGATTCGTCGCGAATAAAAATGGCTGCATCCTTGTCTGCCCTGAATTTGCAGACGGATACCAAAAATTCGCGCGAGGAGAAGATCGAAAACTTTGCGCGGTGATTGAAGACGTTAAAAGGGATTTTTCCGTGAATGAAAGCAAGATTTTTATAGCCGGTTTTTCAGGCGGAGCGCAATTTGCGCACCGTTTTGTTTTTAAACATCCTTTGGTTTGCACGGCAGCCTGTATTATTTCCGCGGGAGATTATGATGCGCCTCTCAATTCTAAAGAAGCCAAAGCAGTTAAATATTTCGTAGGAGTGGGAACTAGCGATGAAAGATTAGCCGCAACAACCGCCTTTTATAAAAAGCTCCAGGCAAAAGGCTATGATGTTACTTTTAAAACATTTCCTCAGGTTGGGCATACATTACATTCTAGCATTAAACAGGCGGTGTCAGATTTTCTAAAAGGCGTATTGTCATTGTCATAGAAAACAAGTGGACGGTTCTATTTTTTCACCTGAAGCTATAAAACAAGGGGACGGTTCTCTTAAGAGAACCGTCCCCTAGATTCTAAAATATCCTAGATTCTAAAATATCCTTGATATAACCGGATATTGCGTATATAATTATAAAAATAATTACATGTTTATTTGTCAAATCTAAAAAGCGAGCTTTCCTGTTTTTTTAGATTAATTTATTAAAAGTAAATAAAATTAATGAATACTGAATTTAAAGATTTATTTATCGGTGATTTAAAGATTCAGCTGCCGATTATCCAGGGCGGTATGGGTGTGCGCGTATCGAATTCATCTTTGGTTTCCGCGGTATCCAATGAAGGGGCGCTGGGGGTGATCGCGGCCGTGGGTTTGGGAGAGGAAGCCGAAAATAGTGGATTGAGTTATCCCGAACGTTCTTGTATATCTTTTACGCAGAGTATCCGGCAGGCCCGGCAGAAAACTAAAAACCCATTCGGCGTCAATATCATGTGTGTTTTGACTAACTATGAGGACCTGGTTAATGCCGCGCAGAATGAATCCGTGGATGTGATTATTTCCGGAGCGGGATTACCGCTGAGATTACCGGCTTTAATTAAAAATACTAAAACTAAATTGATCCCCATCGTTTCAAGCGCCCGGGCAGCCAGTATTATTTGCAGTACTTGGCAAAGGCGGTATAAGCGCCTGCCGGATGCTTTGATTGTGGAAGGGCCTTTGGCCGGAGGGCATTTAGGGTATAGCCTTGCCGAGCTTGAGGATAAAGAAAATTTTTCTTTAGAGAGTATTCTGCAGAAAGTTATTATCGCCGCGCGAGGGTTTGAAAATGGCTCGTCCAAGATTCCGGTGATTGCCGCCGGCGGTATTTTCGACGGCCAAGATATTGCTAAATTTATACGCTTAGGCGCAAGCGGCGTGCAGATGGGCACGCGCTTTGTTTGTACTCATGAATGTGATGTGGCCCAGGAATACAAGGAAACATATCTGGCGGCTAAATCAGAGGATATTGTGGTTATTCAAAGCCCGGTCGGGCTGCCGGGCAGAGTTATCCGCAATGAGTTTGTTAAGCGCATAATTCAGGGCGCGCGGATTGATTTTGATTGCCAGTATCATTGTTTATACACCTGTGATCCGAAGAAAGTGAATTATTGTATTGCCAAAGCCCTGCTGAATGCCTCCCGGGGGCAGATGGATAAAGGTTTTGCCATGTGCGGAAGTAATGCTTATCGCATCCAAAATATAGTTTCGGTAAAAGAATTAATTTCTGAGCTGGTAACCGGAGCGCGGGCTAGTTTACGTAATCGTAATTGAAATTTAAAATTAAGGAAATCCTGGTTAAGCTTATCCGGCAGCACAACAGCCCGCAGGAGATTGCTTTAGGCGCCGGGATTGGAGCCTTTATTTGTGTCCTTCCGGTTTATGGGCTGCACACTGTTTTAGTTATCCTGGCGGCAATCATTGTGCGGCCGGCTAATAAAATAGCTATTTTTCTAGGCACGAATCTTTCTCTTCCTCCAACCGTTCCTTTTATAACTTGGGCCGGATATGAGATCGGCAGGTTTATTTTAAAAGGAAACTTACCGCCTTTGAGCTGGGATTTTTTTAAGCATCTGACTTTTGGCAAAATCGCTCATTATTACGGGCCATTATTTTTAGGCAGTTTAGTTTTGGGCGTAATTTGCGCGGCAATAGTTTATGGCCTTACTTTTTTCGCGGTGAAGATAATAAAGAACCAGCCATGGCGCCGGAAGTAATAATAAGGAAATTCCAAGCTAAAGATAGAGCCGCGGTCAGGCAAATTGCCTATGCTACCGCGTTAATGGGGGAGCCTGCCGGATTATTTTTTCAAGGCCAGGAAGTGATCAGTGATGCTTTTAGCCTGTATTTTACGGATTATGAACCTGGTTCATGTTTTGTAGCCGAAATTAATGATCAAATCGCGGGCTATCTTATCGGGGCTAAGAATAAAATTACCGCCGAAACAATATTTAGCCGGCAGATCGCATTACCTTTATTTCTCAAGGCTTTAAAAAGCGGGATTTTTTTAAGCCTAAAAAATTTAATTTTTATTTTTAGCTGCCTAAAAGACCTATTGATTAACGGAATTAAAACGCCGGATTTTAATCGGGCGTATCCGGCTACTTTTCATATCAATATTAAAGATGGTTTCCGGGGGCAGGATATCGGCGCCCGGTTAATAAACGCCTATTTAGATTATCTTAAAATAGCAGGGATACCCGGAGCGCATTTAGCCACGATGTCGGATCGAGCGGCTAATTTCTTTCTCTCTCAGGGGTTCCAGCAATTATATAAGGGCAGGCGTTCATATTTCAGGCATATTTTACGAGGCGATGTCCCGCTTTATATTTTTGGGAAGAGATTATAAGTCCCGGGGACGGTTATGTTTTTTGGCAAAGGTGACAGTCACAAAAGGCGTGACAGTCACCTAATCCCCGCTCCCGCGGAGTTGACAATTTGTGCTACTTTCGGAAATGTGACTGTCACGTTCTTTGTGACTGTCACATTTCGGGGAATGCTAATTTATCTGCATCGCGATGTCCCGCTTTATATTTTTGGGAAGAGATTATAAGTCCCGGGGACGGTTATGTTTTTTGGCAAAGGTGACAGTCACAAAAGGCGTGACAGTCACCTAATCCCCGCTCCCGCGGAGTTGACAATTTGTGCTACTTTCGGAAATGTGACTGGTTAAGCTCAAGTTACTAGTGCAACACCTAACTTTGGTATAATATACCAAAAGAAAGGAGTTGCGCATGGTTAAATACAAAAGATTGAATCTGGTTGAGCGCGAAGAAATCAGCCGCTAC
>Ga0247841_10002995_pt1 | contig 32171 bp, 34 predicted proteins | sample LaCruzMarch2015__2_FD_192410 | JGI IMG/M metagenome (GOLD analysis project Ga0247841, IMG submission 192410) | Freshwater microbial communities from meromictic Lake La Cruz, Castile-La Mancha, Spain - LaCruzMarch2015_18m | ecosystem: Environmental > Aquatic > Freshwater > Lake | place: Spain...
CCTGATACGCCTGCCGCTATCGCAGGGCTTCTTCCTGGCGACATAATACTTTCTGCCGAGGACGGGCATTATGTTTTTTCAGGCGCAGATCCAGAAAAATTTACTGAATTTGTTTCTAACGGCGGAGGGAACACGACTATCGCTTTATCAGTACGGCATTCAGACGGCAAAGAAGTCACATTGTTTGCGAGGCCCGTTGCCGGCGTTGTAACTTCGAATCCGTCACGTCCGGCCCTCGGAGTTGAAGTGGCTACTATCGGTATTGTTCCTCTTTCGTTCGGGGAAGCAATCGTAGAAGGAGCTTCGCTCACCTGGGGCACTATTACTCTGACAGCTGAAGGGCTTTGGAATTTTTTCTACGGAATCTTTTCATTTTCTGCGGACTTCTCGCAGGTCGCTGGTCCGGTCGGTATTGCCGGCGCTGTCGGCTCAGCTTCAATGCGCGGATTCGGCTATCTCTTTTCAATCATGGCGATAATTTCAATAAATCTTGCGCTCATTAATCTCATACCCGTTCCTGCGCTTGACGGAGGACGTTTTCTTTTCGTTCTTATTGAAAGCGTTATACGCCGTCCCATCAAGGCGAGCGTTGCGCGCACTGTCAACGCCATCGGTTTCGCTTTTCTCGTTCTGCTTATGATAGTTGTTACCGCGCACGACATCTTCAAGATAATCGGATAATTCTCCGATTTATTATCGGCTTTTTGTCAACACTCGTTTTACCGAGGGCAATAGGTGGCGTATACTGTGGCGCATGAAGCAATCAAAACTCTTTACAAAAACAAGGCGCGAAGCGCCGTCGGACGAGGTCGCGAAAAATGCACAGCTTCTCGTGCGTGCCGGATACATTCATAAAGAGATGGCTGGCGTATATGATTTCCTTCCTCTTGGCTTTCGCACACTGAATAAAATCACTCAGATCATCCGCGAAGAAATGAACGCCATCGGAGGACAGGAACTAGTGATGACCGCGCTTCAAGATAAAGAACTTTGGAGCCGAACCGATCGCTGGGACGATGACAAGGTTGATAATTGGTTCAAGACCTCATTTAAGAGCGGAGGGGAGACGGGACTCGCCATCACTCACGAAGAGCCGCTCACGCGCATCATGACGGAACACATTTCCTCATATCGCGACCTGCCGGTTTATGCCTATCAATTCCAAAATAAATTCCGCAACGAATTGCGCGCGAAGTCAGGCATTATGCGGGGAAAAGAATTCCTGATGAAAGACCTGTATTCTTTTTCAAAAGATGAGACAGAACATAAGGCATTTTTCGAAAAAGCCAGGGCGGCGTACATGAAAATCTTTGAACGCCTAGGCATCGGCAGCCAAACCTACGTTACGTTCGCATCCGGAGGAATTTTCAGCGAATTCTCCGAAGAATTTCAAACGGTCTCTGATGCCGGCGAAGACACTATTTACGTAGATGATGATAAAAAAATTGCGGTCAATAAAGAAGTCTGCACTGACGAAACTCTGACAAAACTTGGATTGAAAAAAGAAAAACTTGCTGAGAAGCGCGCGATTGAAGTGGGGAATATCTTCAACCTCGGTACTCGTTTTTCCGAACCGCTCGGCCTTCTTTATACGGACGAAACAGGCGCTCGCAAGCCAGTTGTGATGGGCAGTTACGGTATTGGCCCAACGCGCCTTATGGGAGCTATCGTCGAGGTACTAGCCGATGAAAAAGGGCTCGTATGGCCTGAATCAGTCGCGCCGTTCAAGTATCATCTCGTTTCCTTGGGCAAATCGGATGATGAGATATCTAAAACAGCCGATGCAATTTATGATGATTTTGCAAAAGCCGGAATTGAGGTTCTCTACGATGACCGCGACCTGCGCGCAGGAGAAAAATTTGCCGACAGCGATCTTATAGGAATACCGAAGCGCATTGTGGTCGGAAAAGATGCGGTTGCAACCGGAGTGTTTGAAGTAATTGATCGTGCTACAGGGAAAACCGAAAAAACTTCTCGCGCGGAACTATTTGTTTAACGCCATGGCAAGATTCTCAAAAAATTTATTTTTCAGCAATGACATAGCAATCGACTTGGGAACCGCCAATACGCTCGTATATGTGCGCGGGCGCGGTGTTGTACTGAATGAACCGTCAGTGGTCGCAGTTAACGACAAGACACATCAGGTCGTTGCGGTAGGGAAGGAAGCGAAAACAATGTTAGGTAAAACACCGTCGCATATCCGCGTCGTGCGCCCGTTGTCGCACGGAGTAATTTCGGACTTTGAAGTGACTGAGGAACTCCTGACATACCTAATTAACAAAGCGCAGAATGGCCGTGTGAAATTTTTCGGCCCCAGAGTCGTCATCGGCGTGCCGACCGGCGTGACAAATGTGCAGAGCCGTGCGGTACGCGACGCGGCGCGCAATGCAGGAGCCAGAGAAGCCATCATCATTGAAGAATCGGTAGCGGGCGCGATAGGCGCGAAATTGCCGGTAGGCGATGCTGTCGGAACTATGGTTCTTGATATCGGCGGCGGCACCACGGATATCTCCGTCATTTCGCTTAAAGGCGTTGTCGCATCGCGCGGTTCTCATGTTGCCGGAGACCGTTTCAACGAGAACATAATTGACTTCGTACGCAGCGAATTCAAACTCGGCATAGGGGAGCGCACGGCAGAAGATGTAAAAATATCTATCGGCGCCGTTATACCGCTCGCGGAATCTCTCTCGCGAAGCGTGCGCGGCCGCGACTTCGCGACAGGACTTCCGCGGGAGATAATTCTCAATGATTCGCACATACGCGAAGCCATCACCCCTTCCCTTGATTCGCTTTTGGATGCAATGAAAGAAGTTGTGGAAGCGACTCCGCCAGAGCTTCTCTCGGACGTTCTTGAGCGCGGCGTGACGGTCTTCGGCGGGGGCGCGCTCCTTCGCGGTTTGCCGCAGATACTCGCGAAGATGCTCGGTGTTCCGGTTAGGGTCGCACCGGATCCGCTTACCGCGGTTGTTCGCGGTGCCGGGATTGTGACTGAGGATCCTGAGCCGTACTCAGACTTTTTCATCGATGAAGAGGACATTCTTAGCGAAGCGTAACGCTCTTCTTTCTTCCACGGACATTTCGTGGGATGTTGCCGCACTCGCGTGCGTCATTATTATTCTTCTCGTGCGGATCATTGCTCCATATTTTTTCTGGTATGTGTTTACACCCGTATTCCGCGTCTCAGATGCTCTTACGGAAAAAAGCCAATCTTTCATAAACAGCTTCGGTGATACTGCGGCGCTTGCTTCAAAAAATGAACAACTGGCGAATGAGAACGCAGCACTTGCTGTTGAGAACAAAACACTTTCCAAGAAACTTTCAGACATTTCTTCACTCTCAATTTCTCCAATGTCTTCCATCGGTATTCTCGCGGGTGTCGTTGCAAGCCCTCCGGAAAGTCCTTACGACACTCTTGTAGTTGATGCCGGCAAGGATAAAGGCGTAACGCTCGGAATGGAAGCATTTGGAGCCGGAGGAGTGCCTGTCGGCGTAGTCTCTTCAGTGCTTGATGATTTTTCTCGGATAACGCTTATTTCAGCACCGGGTACAGATACGGTCGGCTGGGTCGGACAATCCAATCTCTCATTGACTATTTTTGGCGTCGGAGGAGGCGCAATGAATGCTACAGTTGCGCGTTCCGCCAACATCGTTGAGGGAGATACGGTATTTGTTCCGGGTCCCGGAATGCTTCCGGTCGGCACTGTAACTCGCGTTGACAAAGATCCTTCATCGCCGTCGGTGACATTGCGCATTCAGCCAGCACTGAATCTTTTCTCAATACCATGGGTTCTTTTGCGAGACACGGGCGCGGCTCTGACCATCTCTGCAACTTCCACAACAATATGATGCGCGTTATTCTCACACTTTTTATATTCATTTCCGTCATTTTCTTCCCGTGGCCTCTTACAGCCGTGGTCACGATAATTTCATCGCTCTATTTGCCGTTCCTTCCTTTTGCCATAGGCATATTCGCTGACACTCTTTATTACACTCCGCAGACATCTTTCATTCCATTTTTAACTATATTTGGAGCAATAATGACGTGCGCCGCTATTCTAGTGCGAAGCAGACTGAAGACGAGTATTATCAGAGGATGAAGCGTAGGCGACAGGCAGATCTGGAAATTGCGCCGGATGAGATATTCCTAGATTCATCGAATGCGCCCGATTTTGACCGCGCGCGTTTCGAGGGCCGGTTGGAAAAACCGCTCCCGCGCGGAATGTTCGTTTCTCTTTCAGGAACCGTAATACTTCTCTTCGCAATTCTTGTAGTTCGGGCATGGAATCTGCAAATAGCGAATGGCGCCGATTTCGCCGCCGAAAGCGCGCATAATAGTCTTGAGTCAGTAACTCTTTTTGCCCCGCGCGGCGTCATTACTGATATGAATGGCGTAGTGCTAGCAGAAAACGTAAAAAAATCTGACGGAAGCACGGGACGCAGTTATTCGATACCTTCTCTCGGACCGATAATAGGCTATGTTTCGTATCCGAAAAAAGATTCAAAGGGAATATATTACGACACGAACGAAACCGGTATCGCAGGATTAGAAGCGGAATATGACTCGTTTCTATCCGGAAAGAACGGGCAGTTGCTTACCGAAACGGATGCGCTCGGCAACATACGCTCAGAAGGAACTGTCGTAAAAGCGGAAGAAGGAAAGACGCTGCAACTTTCAATTGACGCTAATTTGGAGAGGCTTTTAGCTCGCGCAATTGCGGACACGGCAAGCACTCATAATTTCATTGCCGGAGCAGGCGTAATTCTTGATGTGAACACCGGCGCTGTACGCGCAATCGTTTCATATCCAAGCTACGACCCGAATGTGATGAGTGACGGCAGTCCGTCAGAAACCATTGCCGCATACAATACAAATTCCGGCCGTCCATTCCTTGACCATGCCGTGCAGGGAGTTTATGCGCCGGGTTCAATCGTGAAGCCGTTCGTCGCTTCTGGGGCACTGACTGACGGTCTCATCAAGCCGAGTACTATCATCGATGACCAAGGGCTTCTTTCAATACCGGACCCGTATCATCCTGGGAAATCTTTCGTTTATAACGGCTGGAGAGCGCTCGGTTTGGTCGATGTGAGAAAGGCCATCGCTTGGTCATCCGATGTTTTCTTCTACACGGTCGGCGGCGGTTTTGGAAATCAGAAAGGTCTCGGCATTGACCGGCTTACATATTGGTATCAGCAATTCGGACTCGGAAGTCCTACCGATATTGACCTGCCGGGGGAGGCAAGCGGGCTTATCCCTACTCCGGAATGGAAACAAAAGATATTTGATGAGCCTTGGTATCTCGGTGATACTTATTTTACCGCGATAGGGCAATACTCAATGCAGGTAACACCGATACAGATGGCTTGCGCGACGGCAGCCGTCGCGAACGGCGGTAAACTTTTCACGCCGACAATGGTCGCAGGAGCGATACCAATCTTCAAAACAGTGCCGGTCGATGCGTCCGCACTCGCGGTCGTGCGTGAGGGAATGCGCCAAAGCGTGACTACCGCGCTCGCGAGCGCGATTAATTTGCCTTATGTAAGCGTAGCGGCAAAAACCGGCACCGCACAGACAGGGAAATATAACCAATACGACAACTCGTGGGTTGAGGGATTCTTCCCGTATGACAATCCGCAGTACGCATTTGCAGTCGTTCTTGAACGCGGACCTTCCGGAACCGGAGAACAATCAGTAAATGTCATGCGGGAATTTTTTGATTCTCTGTATTTAGAAAATTCTTCCTACGTAGGCGGTACAAATTAATTTGGCGGTGAAACCGCCAAGTTGTTGCTCTTGCGCAAAAAAATGACTCAAGTACAATGCGCAAACTAGCATGACTGAAATACAAGACGCCGTAGTCTCGCAAGAAAAATTTGACGAGATGATAAAAGAGCTTGAGCACCTTAAAACAGTGCGTCGTACCGAGATCGCAAAAAACCTTGAATATGCCCGTTCGCTCGGCGACCTTTCCGAGAATGCCGAATATCAGGAAGCGCGCGATTTGCAGGCGGCGACGGAAGAACGCATCAAAAAACTTGAAGAACTTGTAAAGAATACGAAAATTCTTACCGACGGAAAAAAGAAAAATGAAGTCAGTTTCGGTTCAAAAGTTTCAATTAAGAAAGAAGGCGTAGCGGATGTGCACGAATACACTATCGTCGGCAGCGAGGAAGCAGATATGCGCGTGAAGAAACTTTCGCATGTTTCGCCATTGGGCGCCGCGCTCATGGGAAAAAAGAAGGGCGATATTTTTACTTTTGATACTCCTACAGGCAAGCAGACTTATACGGTAGAGAAAGTGGCGTAAATAAAAATGGCGGGAGATAAAATCTCCCGCCCTTGGAAATACGATTACATTGGTGTACCTGGCTGATTAGCTGAAATCTTTTTTGCCGGAACCGGAGAAGAATGAACTTTTTTAGGCTGATGAAATGAGCCAATCATGACACTCATCACTATTGTGATTACAAACATTAAAAAGAACACCCATAATACGAACTTCGCAAAACCACGCATTTTCTTTTTCATTTACCAACCCCTTTCTGGCGTTAAGCCTTATGATTTTTTGTTTTGTGCTTCCGCTGAAACGATACTCTAGAAATACATTTTGTCAAACGTTAATCTCATTTGGAAAGAGACATGATACGATAGAACAATGCTTTGGGCTGACCGCATCGCCGGCGAAATACGGGAAACGCGCACACCGCGCAACGGGAAGTCATTTGTTATCCGCGACGAAAAAACGCTTTCAGGCCGCGTGCACGTCGGGAGCATGCGCGGTGTTGCCGTTCACGGCCTCATATCGGATGTTCTCGCCGAATACGGCATCGCAAATGAATTCCATTTTGAATTGAATGATTTTGATCCGTTTGATTCCATTCCGAACTATCTTGATGAAGAAATATTCAGGGAGCATCTGGGGAAACCGCTGTATGCCGTTCCGAGTCCGGATTCAGGTTTTAAGAATTATGCGGAATATTTCGGCCATGAATTCATAAGCGTGCACAAAAAAGCCGGCTTCACTCCGAAATATTATCGTGCGACTGAACTCTATAAGTCAGGGAAGATGGATGAATACATAAAAATCGCTCTTGAACGAGCCGGCGATATCCGCGACATTCTGAAAGAAATATCCGGATCCGAAAAAGATAAGTCATGGTTGCCCATATCAGTCGTGTGCGAGAAATGCGGAAAGATGATGACAACGCGAGCCTACGATTACGACCCCTCGACTTCGCTCGGGACAGGTGGCACAATCGCATACTCCTGCGACCGTTCTCCCGATGAGTGCGTGCCGTGCGGACATACGGGCCGTATCGCGCCGTTGGGCGGAACAGCAAAACTTTTCTGGAAAGTTGATTGGGCGGCAAAATGGGTAGCCCATGGAGTTGATATTGAAGGCGGAGGGAAAGACCATTCCACCAAAGGAGGTTCGCGCGATGTGGCGAACCACATCTGTCGGGAAATTTTCAAAACAGAACCGCCGTTTGACGTTCCGTATGAATTTTTCCTTATCGGCGGGAAGAAAATGTCTTCTTCAAAAGGCAGAGGGAGTTCCGCAAAAGATATTTCAGACCTGTTTCCTCCTGAAGTTTTCCGTCTCGTGCTTATAGGGAAGGATATTCGCGAACAGATAGACATAGACCCATCCGGCGAATCCGTACCGCGCCTTTACGATTGGTACGACGAACTTTCTTCCGGAGTGCGTGAAGGGAAGTCCGATGACTATTCCCGACTTTTTGCACTATGCGAACTTCCGGAGAATCGCGCGGAACTTTTAGCTCCGTGGCAAATGAGATTTCGAGAAGTTGCGTTCATAGTACAGATGCCACACCTGTCTCTTGCTGAAGAGGCGGTGTCGGCGAAGGGAAGCGCGCTGACCGAAGATGAAAAATTGGCGCTGGATATGCGCGCGCGATATGCGAAATTCTGGCTCGCGACCTACGCGCCCGAAGAGTTTAAATATGAACTGCAGGAAGAGATGCCGGACGTGGAGCTTTCAGATACGCAGAAGAAAGCGCTGTCTGTACTCGCCGATTTCATTCAAGAAGGCGACCGGACGGGCGAAGATATACATTCGCGCCTCCATGAAATGAAGACAGAAGTACCGATACGGCCGAATGAACTTTTTCAGGCTATTTACCGTATTTTCCTTAACCGCGATTCCGGTCCGAAAGCGGGATGGTTTCTCGCAGGCCTTCCACGCGACCTCGTAATCTCGCGCCTGAACGAAGCTGCACAATAAGAGATTGTTGTATTGTCCACTATATTTCAAATCGTTAGCCCAAACAGATGCTGATATGGGTATGATATAGGTAGACACGGGCTCTTTCTGATACCCTGGAGTGGGGTATTGACAAACTTCTAGTATGGTGCTACACTCTGCTTACGTTCTTTCTGGTGATCTTTGAAAGGTCAAAACCAAAAAAAGAAAAAGAAGGGGAGGTGCATTATGAAAAAGACGAATATCGCCGTGATAGTCGCCATTGCATTTGCCCTTCTATTTTCAGGGTATGCGATAGCGGAAACAAAGACTCCTATAGTAATTATCGGAGGAGCAAGTCCGGAAGAAAATATCTTCCTTACTATGCAAAAAGAACTCCAAGCGGAGTTCCCTGACCGCAAAGTTGAAGTGATAGTTCCAGAGGCATACTGGCCTCTTTGGAGAGCTGTTAGCACTGTCCTTCAACAAATCAGAGATGCCGGCATTGAAGGCCCCGTTATCCTCATCGGACATTCGTGGGGCGGATTGATCGCGAGACAAATTGATGCGAGAAATCCCGGAACCGTTGTTGCAGTCATTACAATCGCAACACCACTGGACATCCGCTTTATGCCGAATTTCGGAGATCCATTCCACCCTGATGACACAGATAGCGAAACGCCGCTTTATGTCATCGCCGGTATAAAACCCGGAGTCGAAAAGAAGTGGTGGATGAGAGTCAGATACTCCGATGAGGTAGTAGACATTCAAACAGCTCTAGACCTTAGGAAGCGTAAAGTCACAGACTTCGCGATTTTCAAGGGAGAGAACGCAGAACATTCTGAAATCGTTAAAAACCTCGAGGTTATCAACCGAATTAAAAAGTGGTTGCAGCCTCAAATAGTGGTTGCGTTAGTTGGCGAGTAGAACTCGCCATTACAGTCCCCTCAGGAAACTGGGGGGATTTTTGTGTCCAAAGCGGCATGCATGCACTTCGAAGCCCTGCCGTAATCGGCTGGGCGGAGTGGTGTGGATAACTAAATTAGGGGAAGTGGGGAGAAGTGGCATATAATGCTCAAGCAGTGGGATGAAGTAGAAACGGGAGTGGTGGCCTGTTTCGTACTTTCTTCCGCCGTCAATTTTATGTTCCTTGGCGAATACCTTCACATATTTGATTCAAAAAATAGGGTTTCACTTCCGTCAAAATTCCGGAAAGATCTTGGCCGTGTCGTTGTAATAACGCGCGGCCTTGATCATTGTCTGTATGTATATTCGCGCAAGGTTTGGGAAAAAGAAGCACGAACTTATGCATCTGAAATGAACGGGAGCGCCGCGCGCCGCGGTCTCGCGCGTCTTTTTCTCGCAGGTTCTTCTGAAGTTGAGGTTGATGGGTCGGGCCGCATACTTGTTCCGGAACATTTAAAATCTTTCGCTTCTATCAAAGAAAAGGCGATCATCGCCGGCGTTGCTGACCGCGTTGAAATTTGGGAAGAGAACGCTTGGAAGAAATACACGACCGCGATTGAACGAGATGCGGACGCGTTTGCGGAGAAAGTGGGCGACATAAAATAATATGTCCATCAAGACAAATTTTCGGGATAAAGAAGCACGCCATGAAAGCGTATTGATGTCCGAAGTGCTTGAAGCGCTAGATGTTCAGCCGAGCGACACTGTTGTTGATGCGACCATCGGCGGAGCAGGGCATTTCGCATCATTGCTCGCCGCCCTCGGAGAGGGCGGTGTCATTGTGGGAATTGACGCTGACCCGTCGGCTGTTGAACGCGGACGCGAGGCGTATGCGCGGGACAGGCGTCCTGACCGTCCGGTTGCGCATCTTGTGAACGATAATTTCCGTAATCTGTCACGCATTCTTAATCGTCTAAATCTCGCTCCGGTAGACAAAGTTCTCTTTGATCTTGGATGGAGCGGATATCAAATCGCATCACCGCGCGGATTCTCGTTCCAAAACGAGGAACCTCTTTTGATGAACTATTCCGAAACCGGCGAAACCGCCGCAGAAATTGTTAACAGCTCATCAGAAGAAGATCTCGCCGACATTATCTTCACTTATGGGGAGGAACGTTTCGCGCGCGGCATCGCGCGCGCGATAGTTCTTGCACGTTCCAAGGAACGCATTCTGACTACAGGCGCATTGGTCGCGGCGATACTCGCAGGCACGCCTGCGTGGTATCACAAACAGAAAATCCATCCCGCGACAAAAACTTTTCAGGCTCTTCGCATCGCAGTTAATGATGAACTCGGAGCTCTTCGTGAAGGACTTACTGCGGCCATAAATGCTCTTGCCCCGAGCGGCCGTCTGGTTGTTATTTCATTCCATAGCATTGAGGACCGAATCGTTAAGAACGTTTTGCGCGACGCGGCGATAGAAGGGTCGCTTCGCTCAAAAAAGCCGATAGTGGCAAAACGGCCGGAAATACTGGCGAACCGGCGCGCGCGCAGCGCGAAATTGCGCGTCTTTTCTTATGCTTAATTTACGTTCACATCTGCCGTTCTCTGTTACTGCTCTTTGTTCAGGAGCGGTTGCAGTTCTTGCTGTAGTTTATATCGGCCTAATCGCCGTGGTTATGAGTTACGCCGCTCTGACAATTGAATTTTCACAATCGGTCAAAAATGACGAGTCTGTAGTCGCGTCGCTTGAGTGGCAGTATCTTTCTACGGTAGCGGAAATAACCGGCTCAGACTATTCGGCGGCCGGATATGCGTTGCCGATAGCAAAGATATTTGTACCGGCGAAAAGCGTAACCGCTTTACGTTAGCATTGAATAATTATGCGAGCACAGTTCCGAACTCGTATTCGCCTAGTTCTCACATTCATTTTTTTAGTCGCAGTCCTTATCGTCATTCGCCTTTATTTTGTTCAGATAGTGCATGGGCAGGAATACGCGCAAAAAGCGGACAAACAATTCGCATCCGGCGGAAGCGGACTGTTTGACCGCGGCGCGATTTATTTTACGCGCAAGGACGGCACTCTTATTTCTGCGGCGACACTCCAGACAGGATTCCTTGTCGCGATAAATCCGCAGATACTTTCGGATCCGGAAGTAGCGTTCAATGCCATATCAACAATTACCGCGTCATTAATTAGTCATGACGCATTTTTGGCGGCAGCATCGAAAAAATCGCAAGTCTATATAGAAGTCGCGCATCATTTAACTGAAAAGGAAGGACAGTCTCTCTCGGATCTGAAGATCTCAGGCGTACAAGTATTGCGCGAGAGATGGCGATATTATCCGGGCGCAACGCTCGCCGCACAATCGATAGGCATCGTTTCGTACGGCTCAGAAGATGTTCTTGCGGGTCGAACCGGTCTCGAACAAGTTTATGGAGACATACTGTCGCGTTCGGGAGATTCTCTTTATAAAAACTTTTTCGCGCAATTATTTTCCAATGTCGGGAATCTGCTTGTTTCTCCGAAAGATGCCCGCGAAGGGGACATAATTACGACTATAGAACCGGAAGTTCAGACGCGTCTTGAGAATGACGTGAAGAAAGTGAACGACAAATATTCAAGCAAAGAATCAGGAGGCATTATCATGGACCCTTCCACAGGAGAAATCCTCGCTATCGTCAGTTATCCGTCGTACGACGGTAACGACCTGAAGAGCGTTGACCCTCTTTTGCTTGGGAATCCTCTTATAGAACATGTTCACGAATTCGGTTCCATCATGAAGCCGATAACCATGACATCCGGACTTGATTCCGGCGTCATCACCCCCAAAACGACTTATAACGATACCGGTTGTATTACCGTAAATAATGCGACAATTTGCAATTGGGACAGGAAGCCCAGAGGAGTTATACCAATGCAGGAGATAATAGTTCAGTCATTAAATATGGGTGCGGCGTGGATAGCAACGCAGTTGGGGCAGGATAAGTTCCGTGAATATTTCACAAAGATATTCGGCGAGAAAACAGGTATCGATTTGCCGTACGAGACCGGAGCGATGATAGGGAATCTTTCTAAACCTCAACAGATTGGTTATGACACTGCGGCGTTCGGGCAGGGAATCGCCGTCACTCCGGTGCAGATGATTCGGGGCCTTGGCGCAATAGCGAACGGAGGAGTTATGGTAACGCCACATTTGGTAAAAGCGATACGTCTTGAATCCGGTATTGAACGAAAGCTTGATTGGGATAAAAAAATCCAAGTGTTCTCAGCGGAGGCCGCGCGCGAAACTACGACCATGATGGACACTCTGACGGACACCGCACTTGAAGGCGGAAGGGCAATTATCCCGACGATGTCAGTGGCGTCAAAGACAGGCACCGCACAACTCACTAACGGAACAGGCGGTTATTACACGGACCGCTTCTTCCATTCTTTTACTGGCTTTTTCCCGTCATACAATCCTAAATTCATCATACTTCTGTACACGAATGACCCTCAAGGCGTAAAATACGCGTCAGAAACACTGGATTCTACCTTCCTTGACCTAGTTCACTTTCTCATTGACTATTACGCAGTGCCGCCTGACAGGGGCTTTGCTACCACCACACCATCATGAAAAACATCCTTAAATCCGTTGTAGCCATAAAACTCGGGCTTTTTGCGCGGGCCGTTCTGCACCGTTACCAGCCGCGCATCGTTATGATAACCGGCTCGGTAGGTAAAACCTCCACTAAGGATGCGGTAGCGGCAGTATTGTCCAAGCGTTTTTTCGTACGCAAAAGTGAAAAGAATCTAAATTCTGAATTTGGCGTTCCTCTTACCATCCTTGGCGCCGGTGTCCCTAATTCACTACTCAATCCGTTTGCATGGATTCCCTCATTGAAAAATGCGCTTGAGCTTCTCATATTGCCGAACCATTATCCGAATATGCTTGTGTTGGAAACAGGGGCAGATAAACCGGGAGATCTTGCAAGAATACTTCGCATTGCAACACCTGACGTTGTTGTTGTAACTCGGTTGCCTGAAATACCGGTGCATGTTGAGGCATACACTTCGCCCGATGCAGTGCGGGAAGAAGAATTTTCTCCGGCCTATGCGCTCTCAGCAGAAGCTCCTCTCATAGTTCCGTCCGACGACAAATATGCTGTTGAAAATGCGGTTCGCACGCCGGCGCACGTAATTTCCTACGGATTTACGAATGATGCAGCCGTACACATCAGCGATGTCGGCTTTTATGAGGTAGCAGGAAAAGTCGCAGGTATGCAAGCGAACGTAAAGACGAAAAGCCTGCCTGCGCAGGCAGGCGGGCACGGAAAGATTTTAATAAAAGGTTCCGTCGGAAATGTTCAGATATTGCCGGCGGCAGCCGCCATTGCCTCCGCCATTGCCTTTGAAATACCTTTGCGCGAAGCGATTGACGCGCTTGATGACTATAAAGCGCCGGCTGGCCGCGGACGCCTTTTTGCGGGTAAGAACGGTTCAGTGATAATTGATGATTCATATAACGCATCTCCCGCGGCAGTTGAAGAGGCTCTCGCAACGCTAAAGGCATTTCCTCGCGCAAAAAGACGCATCGCCGTCCTCGGCGATATGTTGGAGCTAGGACGCTACTCGGTAAGGGAACACGAAAGGATATCAAAGATAGTCGGCGATTCAGCTGATGTAATCGCCGCAGTCGGCATTCGCGCCAGAGCATTTTCCATGGCGTCAAACGGTTCCGAAGTTCTGTTATTTGAAAATTCCCGTATTGCCGCCGCAAAACTTCCGGACCTCATTCGGGAAGGCGACGTCATTCTCGTGAAAGGCTCGCAATCAATCCGCACAGAGCGCATAGTGGAAGCGCTTCTCGCAAATCCTGCCGATGCCTCACGCCTCGTCCGCCAAGAAAAAAAGTGGAAAGAAAAAATGTAGCCCTACGGAGAATCGAACTCCGATTCCATCCTTGAGAAGGATGTGTCCTAACCGTTAGACGATAGGGCCTCGCTTTTGATACTACCAAAGTTCAACCAAAAAAATAGCCCGGTCCGCTTTCGCTTTCCGGGCTAACTGACCTCTATTTCATCTGGGCAAATGAATGCCCGATGCCCATTGCCATTCTCGCCATCGCTCTCAATTTTTACCTCAGTTGGAACAAATGGAAGAACTATTTTCACAACAATACCTCCATTCATTACAGGGAAATCGAGCCTAAACATGGAAAGATAAAATTTCAGGACCTCACACATCTTCCCGCACGGTGCATTAATAGGAAAGATGATCCTCGTACACACATCTTTCCCGCAAATCTCATCTATGAATAGATGAGTATCTACCATGGACATCTTTTTCATTTTCCCGCTTGTTAAGGGCGAGACGAGTTTGAAATCGCTCACGTCGTTAAGTTTGACAAGAGCAAGAGCATAGAGAAGGTCCTTCCAAATCAATCTTTTCGTATAAATTTTGTTTACGCTTTCAGACACTCTATCGAACAACTTGTTGCTTGTCCGTATGGCTGACCTGGCCTTCAATAATGTATTTCTTTTTGACTCCACATCTACGCCCCCTTTCTTTATGATTTCAGGTACATTTCTCGTGAGAAAGTAACGAATTATGCCTATGATGTCAAGCTGTTATGTGAAAACGAAAGGCGCGATGATTTAAGTCATCGCGCGCAATTCTGATGTGAAAATTGTCAAAAGAACAATCAGTGATCGTCTTCAGGAATGCTTTTCCCCATATGATAAGCTTGTTTTCTGGCGCCGTTTCTGATTTCTCTTGCGCCTAGATGACCAAATTTCTTTTCCAACGCTTTATACTCATCATTAACAGCAGGAACTTTATTAACAGCAGGAACTTCGGTCGAATTGGTTTCTGGAGCGGGATGTTCAAGTGCGTGCCTAAGGACGGGATTTTCTTTTTTTCTTTCATCAAGAAATTCACCAAAGGTTCTCTTGTCCTTTTCTATTATCAACGATTCTCTTATTGGCTTGTCTTCTATTCCCATAATTTGCCTCCTTTTGGTGCTACTTAATAATTAACAGATACCACTCCTTGCGAAATTATACTACGAAAGCAAGTTATCCACAACCGCCTTAACATCGCCGCCGTCGGCTTTTCCTTTTAATTCTTTCATCAAAATACCGGTGAATTTACCGGCTTCTGACTTGCCTGATATTCCTGCCTGCGCAGACAGGCCAAGCTCGGCCATCTTCGCTTTCGCGACAGCCATAATTTCCTCACGGCTCATTTGAGCGGGGAGGTAAGACTCAATAATCGTGAGTTCCGCTTTTTCCGGTTCAGCAAGATCGTTTCGTGAAGCCTTTTCAAATTGCTCGATAGAATCCTTGCGCTGGCTCGCGGCGCGTTTCAAAACGACAATGGCTTCCTCGTCCATAAGGAGCTCGTCAGGCTTGCGTTTCTTGGCGACGACTTCATTGGTCATCGCGGTAACGAGCGAACGCAGTGTGCGCAAGAGCACTTCATTATGAGCCCGCAAAGCGTCTGGAATGGATTGTTTAAGCATTTCGTGAATAGTCATGGCACAATTTTATCATAAAACCAAAACACCCCTTTCGGAGTGTTTTGGTTTGTGCGGCATCGGTAGTGCGGGTGTGACATTTCCTACAAGCCGAAATGACAACGACTATCTTGTAGATGTCCCCAATCCCTTTATAGGGGAGGCCAGGACTCCTATGATGCGTTATCTTTCTTTTAAAGCTTGTGGCCCGTTCGCCAATAACTATTACTCGAATAGGCGCACAATGGTACTATAGCATATAATATTCTCAATGGACTCTTTATTCACAGTCGTTGTAATCGTTCTCGCTGTCATCTTTGTGCAAGGTGTTGCACTCTACTTCATCCTACGTCGCCGCGAGGCTCCTCAGGAGGGAAGCGGCATGGTGCTTCTACAACAACAGTTACAGAATCTTGAGAAGACGCTCGACGCGCGCGTTTCGGAATCGTCACGCGCGATGCAGGAGAATTCACATCGGCAATTCTCAGAATCGTCTCGGCTCATTAAAGAAATAACTACCGAGCTCACTTCGGTAAAAGAAATCGGCCGACAGACACAAACTTATGCGGAACAACTTCAATCGCTTCAGGACTTGCTGAAGAACCCGAAACAGCGCGGCATCCTCGGCGAATATTATCTCGAGACGGTATTGCGGAACGTGATGTCGCCGGAGGATTATCGCATCCAATATCCGTTCAAGAACGGCGAAATCGTCGACGCGGTTATTATCATCAACAAAAAACTAGTTCCGGTGGATTCTAAATTTTCGCTTGATAATTACAACCGCTTTGTGAGCACTCAAGTGGGAACGCCGGAACGCGCGGCAGCTGAGAAAACGTTCGTGAACGATCTCAAACTGCGCATTACAGAAACGGCGAAATACATCCGACCGGAAGAAGACACGATGGATTTCGCCTTCATGTTCATCCCGTCAGAGGGCATCTATTACGACCTACTTACAAATCAGATAGGCGGTGGAGGAGAAGAAGAGAATCTCATCCAGCGCGCGGCGAGCAAATATAAAGTCATCATCGTCTCGCCAACGTCTTTCTTGGCTTATTTGCAAACAGTGATGCAGGGATTGAAAGCGCTCCAAATCGAACAGAAAGCCGTCGATATTCAAAAGCGGGTAGGGGAGCTTGGGAAGCATATCGGCGCATACGAAGATTTTTATAAAAAGCTCGGCGTCTCGCTCGGCACTTCTATAAGCCACTACAATGCTGGTTACAAAGAGCTCGGCAAAATAGATAAAGATGTCTATCGCATTGCCGAATCAAAGATTGGTATTGAGCCGGAACTCCTTGACAAACCATCAATTGATATCTAGTATAGCCGTCAGATTGTGTGAATGAATGGAATTCTTTGGAAAAAAGAAGGAGGATTGTCATGGCAAAAGTAACGAAAAGAAAAAATGTACCAAAACGGCGCGGAGAATTGGGTCTAACCTACAACATCAATTGTGGTAAATGTGGGTGCTATTCGCAGAGACTCTTAGGAATTAATACTATTGGGGAACTATTGGCCGATGTCTCGAAAGAGTGGGAGTACGATCATAAACTCGGCTGGATTTGCAGCGCCTGTGTCCACACCGCTGCGGAAGAGGCGAAGAAGAGAAAATTAGTTGTACTTGCCAAGCTCGCGAATATGGACAGGTTCTCAGGTTCTCCTCCAAGAAATCCTTTTTAATTGTTAATTTTAAGTGATTGGTCAAGGCGCATGACCTTCGGGTACAAGGGTTGCCGACTTAATGTCTGCAACCCTTTTTTATACTCAAACTTGTGTTTTATATAGAAGAATGTTAGGTTGTATGGACTATGGAAGTGGCCGTAATCAAGACCGGTGGTAAGCAGTATGTCGTCTCCAAGGGCGACACGATTTCTATTGAGAAACTCCCGGGGGATTTGAAAAAGGGTGACACGATTGTCTTTAACGAGGTGCTCCTCGTTGACAACGGTTCGGACACGACCATCGGCGCGCCTACTATCAAAGGCGCAGAGGTCAAGGGCACCGTTGTTCTCGCCGGGAAGGCAAAGAAGGTTGAGGTTGTTAAGTACAAGCCGAAGAGCCGCTACTACAAGCGCGTCGGGCACCGTCAGCCGGTTCTCAAAGTGAAGATAGATTCGATTTCTTAAACTTCTCATTTGTGCGGGACAGACCTGAAAAGGCTTTTTGACGATGCTTCATCGCACCGTCGGGCGCTGTGCTTTTATTTGTCTAGCTATATTCATTATGCAAGTAGGTCGCTGGAATCATCAATCTACCGGTTCGTCCGGTAGTCATTCAAAATACGCAAAGAAACCGCAGAGCGGCAGTTTTCGCAGTGCGAGTTCACGTCCGTATGGGTGTCCTCCTTCGCGAGGAAAATATCCGCTACGGCGTGGCAGAGGTTTCGGCTCTTTCGGCAACACAGAGAACGAAATATCAAAATTCACGAACAGGGCAGTGGTAACGACAGAAGAGCCGGTCTTTGTTCCGGAACATTCATTCTCAGATTTTGATATCAATGAACATTTGAAGAAGAACATCATTGCGCACAAATACGAGACGCCGACGCCGATACAAGACAAAGCAATTCCTCACGCATTGCTCGGGCAGGATATCGTCGGCCTCGCAGAGACAGGAACAGGGAAGACTGCGGCATTTCTCATTCCGCTTATTGATAAAGTCATGAAGCAAAAGGGCGAGCGCGTTCTTATCATGGCGCCGACGCGCGAACTCGCGGTGCAGATAGAAAGGGAACTCGCCGGTTTCGCCAGAGGTCTTGGATTCCGCGGTATGGTCGCAGTGGGCGGTACAAATATAGGCCCGCAGATCTCTGCGCTTAAACATGATCCAGCGTTCGTTATAGGAACTCCGGGGCGTTTGAAAGACCTGATGGAACGTAAAGCTCTTGATCTCTCTAACTTCGGCACAGTCGTTCTTGACGAAGCGGACCGCATGCTCGACATGGGTTTTATTGACGATATGCGTTTCATTCTCGGGAAGATGCGTCGTGAACGCCACACTCTTTTCTTCTGCGCAACAATGTCAAAAGAAATTGAAAAGCTTATCGGCGATTTCCTATCAAGTCCGATAGTAATCTCCGTAAAGACGCGCGACACGTCTCGAAATATTGACCAAGATGTCGTTCGCATTCCGCACGGGAAAGATAAATTTGAAATGCTCGCAGAACTGCTTAATGACCGAGATTTCAGCAAAGTGCTCATCTTCGGGCGTACCAAGCATGGCGTTGAAAAACTCGCCAAGGATCTCTCCCGTCGCCATATCCATGCAGAGTCTATTCATGGCAATAAGACCTATAGCGCCCGTATGCGGGCTCTGGAAGCCTTTAAGACAGGGAAGGTGAGCGCTCTTGTCGCGACTGATGTCGCCGCGCGCGGTTTGGATATTCCAGCCGTTTCGCACGTCATCAACTACGACCTTCCTTCAACATACGAGGATTACATCCATCGCGTCGGCCGTACCGGCCGTGCAAATAAAAAAGGAAAGGCGCTTACATTCGTCCAAAGCCGTTAATTTCAACTTGGCGGTGAAACCGCCAAGTTAGGTGTGTAAAAAAAGAAAAGCCCACATGAAGCATGTGGGCTTTTCGTGGACTTATTTATCTGATTTTCCATATCGACGTGGTTACATCCCAGCCGACGAAATCATTGCCGAACCGGAGTTTGAGCCGGTCAGTAGTCCGTTCAAAGAACGATTCATAAGAATCATTAGTGAGAAGATATTGGAAGACAATCCCGTACTGGTTCCTTGAACATTTGCGAATGTGAATATCGATGTAACCTATTCCATCATGTTTAATCCAATTACTCACAACCTCGCCTAATGTTTTAATCGAAACAGTCTCTCTGAACTTCCAGATACCGCTTACTACATCCTTACGTTCATAAATTTCTGCCATAAAACTACCTCCTTGAAAGGAATGGAATGGAATAGCATGCCGTCATTGGCATGCACTAATACATACTACTATTCAAATAATTTTTGTCAAGTGTTACGTTTCCTTACGGTTGGAGAGAGCGGCGCGTAGGGTTTCGGGGTCGGAGTATTCAAGCTCGCTGCCGGTCGCGAGACCGCGGCCGAGTTCTGAAATTTTTAAATGGTCGCGCCAAGGCGCGAGGATTTTGCGTATACGGTCAACGGTAAATTCACCTTCGCTTGTCGCTGAGAGCGCAAGAACGATTTCCCGTAACCCATTTTTCAGGCGCTTCTCAACTATTTTCAACAATTCTTTTTCCCGAATTGCACCTTTGCCGGAAAGAGTGAGAACGCCCCCGAGAACGAAGTAACGTCCGTTATAAGTTCCTGCGCGTTCCACTGCGGCAAGGTCCTGATCTTTTTCAACAAGCATCAGCTGTGTATCATCGCGTGTTTTGTCGGCGCAATAATTGCAGATTAGCGCCGAACCGCCATTATGAAAACGCAAACATTCCGGACATTGCCGGACATTTTTCCCGAGCGATGCGATAAGTTCCGCTAATTTCGCCCGTTCAGCTGAGGGAACAGCGAGCAAGTAATAAACAAAACGCTTTCCCTGCCTTGGGCCGATGCCGGGGAAGCGGGAGAGTGCGGAAGAAAGTTCGTCAATGTGGTCCATATGGTCACAAGTCACAAATCGCAGACAATTTTTCGGTACGCATAATTTTCTGCTGAAAATTTGCTCGGCCTCGCGCCGTCGCGCTGCGGAAGCCCGAAAAATTGTCCGTGATTTTTCATATTAAAATTCCGCGGCGAGTTCGCCAAAGTCAGATTTATCCATCGATTGAAATGTCGCGCGCTTCTCATCAAAATAGAGTTCGGTCTTTCCGGTTGGGCCGTTGCGATGTTTTTCGATAAGTATCTCCGCGATGTTCGGCTTGTCGCTGTCCGGATTGCGTTTGTCCTCGCGATGAATGAACATCACAACGTCGGCATCCTGTTCAATACTTCCCGAATCGCGCAGGTCCGAAAGACGCGGTTTGCCGCCGCGCTGTTCAACCGCGCGCGAGAGTTGTGAGAGCGCTATGACCGGCACTTTGAGCTCGCGTGCGAGCGATTTGAGCGAGCGCGAAATTTCAGTCACTTGCTGGACAAGAGAATCGGAAGCCTTTGTTGAAGTCGGCGCCATGAGCTGAAGATAATCAACAATGATGAGCCCGATACCTTTATCCCGTTTCAATCTCCTTGCGACAGCGCGCATTGCGAGAATGTTATTGCCCGGTTTGTCGTCAATGAAAATCGGCGCTTTTGAAAGCACTTCGAGCGCATCGCGGATACGGTTGAAATCTTCCGCTTCGCGCACTTGGCCTGTGCGCAGTTTCCATGAATTAACGAATGATTCTGCGGCAAGCATGCGATCTATAAGCTGTTCCGAACTCATTTCAAGAGAAAAGATTCCTACCGGAACGTTGTGCCGTACTGCCGCATTCCTCGCGATATCAAGAGCGAGAGAGGTCTTTCCCATGGAAGGACGTGCGGCAATGATAACCAGATCGGACGGATGAAAACCGGACAGTAGATTATCAAGGGTAGGGAAGCCGGACGGCACTCCGCGGATGCCGTCTTCTTTTTTGGATAGAGCTTCAATGCGATCCCATGCTTCATGTATGGTGTCGCCGATGGCGATAAATTTATGCGCAGAAGAAGCGTCCCCGATAGCGTAAATACTTTTTTCTGCTTCATCCAAAACTTCCATCGTCTCGCGGGCGTCGTTGTATGCGGATTCGGTTATGGTGTAAGCCGCATCTATCAAAGAACGCATCAGGAATTTGCGCGAGACTAGCTCTGCGTAGTGTGAGAAGTTGCCGGGAGCCGGCGCTGAACCCGCGAGTTCCGCCAAGTAACTTCTTCCGCCTGCGTGTTCAAGAAGCCCCTGATTTTGCATTCGCTCAGATAGCGAAAGAAGATCTATCGGCTCGCCACGTTGTGCAAGCTCGCTCATCGCGCCGAATATTATCCGGTGTTTTTCAGCATAGAAAGAATTCGGACTGATGAGATCAAGAACATCATAGATAGCGTCGGGCTTTAAGAGCAGTGCGCCGAGAAGAGCACGCTCAGATTCCAATGATTGAGGGGGAACGCGGTCAGATGCCATTACCGGCAATTGTATCAAAGAGCGGTCCGAGTCAACACCGGTCCTTTTGGCCCGTCATCCACACGATATCCACTGCTCAAAATCTCGTCTCTAATGCGGTCAGCTTCCCTAAAGTCCTTGGAAGTACGCGCTGCCTCGCGGCGAGCGAGCATTTCTTTGATCTCCTTCGGAATATCCGCTGCTGAAAGCGCCTGTTGTTCCGGAGGATTGACGAGAGAAAGACCGAAATGCGAATCAGCGTCTTCAATAAGGCCCCACTTTTCTTCCGGCGTGAATTCTTCGCTTTTTATTGAATCCCATAAGATTCCAAGTGCCTGCGAGGTCGCAAGGTCATCGCGCACGGTAGCGAGAAAACGTTCGCGCACTTCTGAATGCGCGCTTTTTAATTTTGACTCGCGCGCGATCTCGCGCGAAAGATTCCAAAGTCGTTCAAGAGCGCTTGATGCTCCGGCGATGGAATCCCACGAGAAGGAAAGGGGAGTGCGGTAATGCGCCTGCAGGAAAAAATAACGCAATGAAAGTGGATTGAATCCTCTTTTAACAATGTCGGAAAGATAAACTACATTGCCGAGCGATTTTGAAATTTTGTCGCCGTCCATATTAAGGAAAGCGTTGTGCATCCAATAATGTACGAACGTTCTTCCGCTGGCGGCTTCAGATTGCGCTATCTCATTGTTGTGATGAACAGCTATATGATCTTCTCCGCCGGTATGTATATCTATCTCCTGTCCAAGAAGGGAACGCGACATGGCAGAGCACTCTATGTGCCATCCGGGGAAACCAAGACCCCACGGGCTATTCCAGCCGAGTTTATTGTCGGATTTCCAAAGCACAAAATCAGCCGGATTGCGCTTTTCTTTATTCTGCACCACTCGCGCGTTTTCCTGCTGACCGCTTAAATTAATTCCGCCAAGTTTGCCATAATTCGGGAAGCGGGAAGTGTCAAAATATACCCCTTCTCTTGTCCGGTATGCGTAGCCCTTTTGTTCAAGGGTTTTGATAAGCGCTATCTGTTCCGGAATAAAATCACTTGCGCGCGGAAAAGTAATCTGTTCAGTATTAATATTTAATTCATCAAGATCTTCAAGGAAAATGGAAGTATATTTTTCTGCCATGATGCGCATATTCTTCAGCGAAAGCTCCAGCCCATCGCGCCGAAGCCCTTTTGTCATTTTGTCTTCGCCTTCGTCGCCGTCCGACACCAAATGTCCAAAGTCTGTAATATTTATGACGCGCTTTACGTTGTATCCCGCTACGGCAAGTGTGCGCGAAATAGTATCCGAAAAAATATACGAACGTAAATTACCGATATGCGGAGGGCCGTAGACAGTAGGGCCGCAAGTGTACATCAGCGCAATGCCCGGTTTCTGGGATATGAAAAGTTCTTTTTTTCCTGAAAGCGTGTTTACGAAAAATACCTGCGGCAGGCGATTCTGTGTTGAGTCTTTTCTTTTGCCGAACCCTAACATGCTTAGAAAAAGTTTTTTCATGGATCAGGAAAGCCATCGTTTTTTCGTCAGATAAATTGTTATGACAGTACCTAACGCGACCATAATGCCGATGACAATCCAGAAGGCATTCGGATTCTCTTTGAACGGAGTGCCCGGAACGCCCATTCCGAAGGTGAAAATAACCAGCTCGACCGGAAGAAGAATAAAAGTAATTACAGTGAGCGTCTTCATTATTTCATTCTGACGCGATTCAAGGAGCGATGTGTTCGTCTCGCGCATTTCAATAGCGACCGCGCGGTGCGTTTTAATCAGGCGCATTACCTGAGCGCGTTCAGCAAGAATGCGTTCCGCCCGTTCCTCAAATGAAGTATCAAAAAAGTCGCGTATCGTGTGTACCTTCAAAAAACGGCTTAACGGTTCCTCCTGATTTGCCAATGATGCTTCCAAATGCAGAAATGAACGGCTTACATTTGATATCTCGCGCACAGTCTCTCGTTCCAGTCCGTCAAACATATCACGTTCAATATGCTCAAGGCATTTTGTAAGATGGGTCGCGTGGTCGCGTACGGCGGAATACATATGTGCGAAAAGTATCTCTATCAAAACATCGGTAGTGATGGACTCATGGCCTGTAACAAGGTCTCGGGTTTCGAAGAGTTTTTTCAGATGATGGAGCGGAGCGATTACTTCATAACGTACCGTAATGATGAACCGGTTTCCGACTATAAAATCAACTTCCTGATTTTTTGTTTCTCCGTCCAAGTCTCCCTGTGTCGGAAAGTGAAGCTCAAGAAGCACGCAGTTACCGCCGTCCATAACGATAGGCGCGGGGGTAGGGGAGAGCATCTCTTTTTCAAGACGCTCATCAATGGAGAACTCTTTTGCGACTTCGTGTATCTCTTCCTCTGTCGGCTTTTCCAAATCTATCCAGACACCGCCGCGATACTTATACCGGAATGTCATGCAATCAGAATACCACATGTGTTACACTCCAAAAGATGGATAATCCGTGGAAAAATAAACGCGGTCGCAATGTCGCAATACGCGGCATTTCATTTGCACTTATTGCCGCGATAGCATTCGGCGCCGGATTTTTTACCGGCAATGGCAACTCTGCTTCCGCGGTTATCTCGCACATTCCAATTATCGGCGACGGTCTTGACGCAACTCCGGACACAAGCGTGGATTTTACTGATTTTTGGAAAGCATGGAATGCGCTTGAAGCGAACTACGTCAGCACACATGCATCCTCGACTATTCCGTCAACTAAAGACAAACTTTTCGGAGCTATTTCAGGCCTTGCCGCTTCCTACGGAGATCCTTATACGGTTTTCTTTCCTCCCGAAGAAGCAAAACAGTTTGAAGAAAGTATCTCCGGAAGTTTTGCGGGCGTCGGAATGGAAATTGATATAAAGGACGGCGTCCTGACCGTTGTTGCGCCGTTGAAGGGAACTCCAGCTGAAAAGGCCGGAATTAAAGCCGGCGATAAAATAATCGCTATTGACGGAAAATCAACTGACGGCGTTTCGTCTGACAAAGCGGTGAGCCAAATACGCGGTCCTATAGGCACGACCGTTGAACTTTCAATTATTCGTGACGATGAGACGCTTAATGTGAAGATAATTCGGGACACTATACAAGTTCCTGAAACTGATGACGGTCTTGATGTTGCAAGCGGCGTCTATCACATTGCCTTATATGAGTTCACTTCTAATTCGGAAGATCTTTTTGATCAGGCTTTCGAGCGTTTTAAGAATTCCGGTTCGAAAAAGCTTGTCATTGACCTGAGAGGGAACCCGGGCGGTTACCTTAGCTCGGCGGTTGATATCGCGAGTCATTTCATTCCGAAAGGAGCGACTATTGTTACGGAAGATTTTGACGGAAAAGCTCCAAGCCAACCGCATACAAGTTTTGGATATGTTGATGTGCCGTCCGGAACGAAGATAGTCGTTCTCATTGACGGCGGTTCAGCCTCGGCCTCAGAAATTCTTGCCGGTGCTCTGCAAGACACAAAGATGGCGACTGTAATCGGAACAAAATCATTCGGAAAAGGTTCCGTGCAATCACTCATAGACCTTGACGGGGGGTCGCTGAAAGTTACCGTTGCGCGCTGGATAACACCTGCGGGCCATTGGATTATGGGCAACGGCGTAACTCCCGATATTATAGTTCCGTTCACTCAGGAGGACGCTGATGCAAAAAAAGATCCGCAGATGGACCGCGCCATCCAATTTTTGACTATCGGAAAGTAGGTAATTTTGACGACAGGGAAGAAGTAGACAAATCATTTTTGTGTGATAATTTAATACCAGAAATAGTCCGGCACGAAAGCGCCTAAAAACCATTAAAATTAAAAGAGAATGAGAAGGAGGTGAAGGAATGAAAACGAAACGGTATGGGTATCAAGTATTGCAATTGGTTAAGAAAAAGCTTCCAAAACTTTACGACAAACACATTAAAGGCAGACAGGCTAAGTTCATTGATGAGCACATACCCATCGGAGAAGATGTCTGCAACGGAGTGAAAGTGGGTTGCATTCCTAAAGATCTCCGGTTGTTATGGGCACTGAGTTGTCTGTTTCAACAGACATTAAAAGCCCGCAAGGTAATACGGACGTCAGAAGCCTGCCAGGTAATATACGACGGGGCGTTAAGTTGCATAGGTATGGTTTGTGATGTGATGTTCTGGATGCTCATCAGTCACAGTCTTGGTTTATTTTACAAAAACAAAGAAAAGGCTCGATTCTCCTTCGTTATTCAGCCCGACTGGTCTGTCATGAAAGTATCTTTTGAGAATCTTTCTTCGGGTCAAAAAAACACTGTAAAACAGACCATCTGCGACGCCCTAGTTCATTTGATAGGGTGCCAGATGGAAATAAGTGAAATGGCTATATACGCGAAATCGCGTGTTGAAGAAGAACGCAAGTGCCAGCCCATCTGAGGAAGAACGAAGAATCACAAGGCGCCCTGATAAGGCGCCTTCATTTTTTGACTAACGGCTATCAATAGGATAGGGTAGCTCTATATGAAAATCATTTTACTCAAGGATGTGAAGGATATGGGGCGTGCGCATGCGGAAGTAGAAGTTTCGGACGGGTATGCGCTCAATTTCCTCATCCCGAAGCATCTCGCTATCCCAGCGACGCCGGTTGCCGTAAAGGAAGCCGAGACGCGCCGCAAACAGGTGGTAGAGAAGGGAACCGTAAATGCCGCACTTCTCACCCAGAACATTTCAGCGCTCGCCGAAGCGCGCATTGTTATTAGAACGAAAGCGAATGAAAAAGGTCATCTCTATGACGCAGTGGGGGAGCCGGAAATAATAAAAGCGGCCAAAGAACAGGCGCATGTCGACCTTCCTGAAGACGTCATAAAATTAGAAAAGCCGTTCAAAGAACTCGGCACATTTGATGTTCCGGTCGCATCAGCCGATACCTTCGGCAAATTCTCCATCACCATTGAGGCTGAATAATTTAGTTCAGCCAGCAAACAAAAAAGCATGCGCTCAGGCCGCTAGGCCAATTCAACATGCTTTTTTTGTTTGCTGGCTTCTCTAGGTAACATCCACTACTTTTTTGGAGACGATACGGCCGGTGAAGGTTGTTTTGCGCTTGGTGCGATAGGCGACAGTGCCAGAAGCCATTGCGAAGAGGGTATGATCACGTCCTACTGACACATTTTTTCCAGCCTCGATCTTGGTGCCGCGTTGTCGGACAATAACCATTCCCGGTCGGGCTTTGTCGCCGTCAGAAAGTTTAACCCCGAGATATTTGGGGTTTGAATCGCGCAGGTTTTTTACTGATCCGCCGGCTTTTGTATGTGCCATAGTGGTATAGTTTTACCTGATGAATATAGCAGAAACGCGAGAAAAATGCAAAATGCTCGTCTCAAAAAGCCTGTCTGCCGTTAGACGGATTCCGCGGGACGTTCTTATAATCGCGATACTCGTTCTGGCTTCTTCTTTGAGTTTTGGGCTCGGCTATTTAGCGGGTTTGGACGCGTGCCTGCCCAACAGGGGGCAGGGAGGGACCGCTATTCAAGAGTCATCTCTCGCCACAACAACGGTGGGGAATGTAGTCGCATCAAAATCAGGAACTAAATATTACCCGCCGTCGTGTGCCGGAGCGAATAAAATATCGGATGCAAATAAAATTTGGTTTGCCTCCGCAGAATTCGCAGAAGCCGCTGGTTATACGCCTGCGGCGAATTGTAAATGAATTTTTATCTGCTGTGCACTTCGAAGCTCGAAGTATGAGAGCATAGTAGTGATACAATTTAAAAAATGAATGACGACCTGACAGCAGAACGATTGGCGAAGGCGGTGCAGGAAGGGCAGCGCACGATGCCCGAAGATCGTCCTCTGTTGGTCTGCAAACCGAAGAAAATAGAATCATGGCGCGTTTTTAAGATAATGTCAGAGTTCGTCGAGGGATTTGATGTCATCCGCCGTTATGGTCTCGCAGTATCTTTTTTCGGCAGTGCCCGCATGTCGCTTGATGACAGCGTTTACAAAAATGCCACAGAGCTCGCAGGCAGGCTCGCGAAAAAAGGATTCGCAGTTATTACGGGCGGAAGCTCAGGCATTATGCAGGCGGCGAATAAAGGAGCATTTGAGGCCGGAGGAGTTTCAGTCGGACTGAATATAAATTTGCCCGATTCTCAAAGTTACAATCCGTACCTCACAGAGAGGTTCGGATTTGACCATTTCTTCGTGCGAAAAGTGATGCTCACCTACGCATCAGAAGTTTATGTATATTTCCCCGGAGGATTTGGAACATTAAATGAATTTTTTGAGATTGTAACTTTAGTGCAGACAAAAAAGATAAGAAAAGTGCCTATAGTCCTCTTCGGCAGGGAATACTGGGAGCCGTTCCTCTCTTTCATTGAAAAAACTCTCTATCAAAAAAATTCCGCGATAGATGAAAAAGATATGGAACTTTATGCGCTTGTTGATTCAGTTGATGAAGCTTTCGATTACATAATGGCGAACGTGTCCTGTTAGCTCGGGGCAGTGCTGGTTTAGCCGAGATGTTGCTTTATATAAGTGTCGCACAATATATCTTTTGCGACGTCAGCCTGGGCTGACGTACGCAAAAGATTGGCAATATTGTGCATCGTTGATTGCACAACGCACAATATTGCCTACGCCCCACCCCACTTACAATGCATGAATTTCTTTATGTTCCTTTACCTACACTTTCCCGATAATCCATTGCCACAATTGTGAAAAAAGATTAAAAATGTAAGCCAGGTTTTCTTGGCCAACCGGAGAATTTATTATCGACTGAATTGAGATGCCGAAAAACGACAAAGCCAGAAATAGGACAAAAATCCAAAAAATGAGTTTGAACATAAGATTTATTGTATATTACTCTACCCTGCCTAAAAATGCGTTAAAGATAGGAAAGTGGATTGAGATATGCGGACAAAGTTGCGACTGGCATCGGTGCGTCGGTACAAGGAGTAGTTGATCCTCGAAATTGGCGCAGAGTCATTATCTTCGTGCCTTCAGTTGCGTATACGCCAAAATGGAGATGCGGTCCGGTTGCTACGCCGGTCATACCTGAAAGACCGACGACTTGTCCCGTTGCAACCGATTGCCCTTTTGAAACGTCAATTGTTGAGAGGTGCGCATAAAGGGTGCTGAGTCCGTTGTTATGCACCAACATAACCCATTTGCCGTACGAGTAACATTGATTGCCTTTTGAATCGTGCGCGAGATCCGTGTTGCCGGTAGCAAGCACCGTACCAGAAAGGGCCGCTTTGATGGGCGTACCTATCGGCGCGGAGAAATCAACGCCCGGATGCCCTCCGCTGTTGTACACTTGCGGGTTCGCCGTAGCAAACGGGGTTTTGCCGAAGTATTGAGTGATACAAAGTAAATTGCCGAACACTTTCTTGCGTTGTGAACAGTTAAGCATGAAAGCGTTGCTGAACGGCCACGAGAGAACTCCTGAGCCGACCTTTGGCAATAAATTCGTATGAACAACAAGATTCAGTTGACTCTGCAGGTCCGCGAGCTCCTGTTCCAAGGATTTTTCCGCCGCTTGTTTTTGCAATATCAGTTTCTGATAATTTGATTCCTGATTTTTCGTATCCGAAAGAAGTTTTTGTTGTGAAGCTTTGTTTGCGTCCACAGAACGTTTCTGGAGGGTAAGATCTTTCTGAAGAGATACCAGATTAGTCTTTACAGCGGTTATTTTGTCGCGATTTGTGGAAAGTTCGATGCGTATTGCGCGAAGATCATCAATATTATTTTTAAGCGCCCTGTTGAATTGTATAATTTCGTCGGCCTTTTGCCATGCTTCACTTAGCGAATGTGCGGAAATAAGTCCTGTAATGAGCGGAGCCCGTTCGCCTTCAGCAAGAATTTGAAGTTCTTTAGCTACGGCTTTTTGGTCTGACGCTATGGATGTTTCCTTATCGCCTATCGACAGGGTAAGTTGCTGTATCTGCAGATTTGCCGAAGCTATCTTATTCTGCGTCACTTGTATCTGCGTAGACAGCTGTTTTTGGGAAACGGAAAGAGAATCAATGGTCGACTGAAGGGTGTTCTTTTTTGCACCGAGAATGTCAAGTTCTTTTTGAAATGCGGCGATGTCCGCTTCAAGCGATGCCACCTGTAATTTGTTCGCATCTATCTTGGATTGTATGTCTGAAGAAGCATCGGCAAATGCGTATCTCGGCATTCCGAGAACAATTCCGATGAACAATACAAAAAGAAAGAACGGGAACCCGATTCGCGTCATTCTTCAATTATAGCAACAGCTTTCCTTATTCGCGAAATAGTTTCTTCTTTCCCTAGAATTGATATAAGAGTGAACGGATCCGGAGAGCGCTCCTGACCGGACAAGGCATATCGTAAAGGCCAAAGTATGGCTCCCCTTCTTCCTTTTCCTTTCGTTTCCTCAGCGTCCGCCAGCGGCATAATGGCTTCCTTTACATCATTTATGGACAAACCCTCCCCAAGGGCTTTTATGGGCTCAAGAAGGCTTTCTAGGGCAGATTTGGTCATATTGGGGCATCCCTCAGGCTCTTTTATGGTAATTTGGCTCCTTTCCAGAGCCGGTTCCTCAAAGAGACAGGAAAGCTCTCCCGAGAGCATCTCCTGAGCCTCATTGAATGTATGGGTTCGTTCCTGAAGAAGAGGAACGACTTTCCGGAGCTTTACGGAATCTTTTGCATAAAGATTCCCACGCGAAATAAAATCATCAGCCGTAAGTTTTCGCATCCAGTGCTGATTTACCGAAAAAAGTTTTACCTCATCAAAAATAGCGCTTCCTTTCTGTACGCGCGAAAGATCAAATGCTTTTACGAGCTCATCACGCGAAAGATATTCGCGGTCATCGCCCGGATTCCAGCCGAGGAAAGCAAGATAGTTAAGCAAAGCTTCCGGCATAATGCCGAGCCCGCGATATTCCGTAAGCGCCTTGGCTCCGGAACGCTTAGAAAGCTTTTTGTGATTGTTATCAAAAATAAGCGGCAAGTGCGCATAAATTGGCGTCGGGAAACCGAGCGCATTTTGAATGAGCATTTGGCGTGCAGTATTTGATATATGGTCTCCTCCGCGAATAACGTGAGTCACTTTTTCATCCGCGTCATCCACAACGACGGCGAAATGGAAAACCGGCTCGTCAAAAGAGCGCGCAATTATGAAATCGCCAAGATCGTCAACTTTGGTTGTTATATCGCCATGAATAATGTCAGAGAAAGTAAGCGTTCCTCCCGGGTTCCTGAAACGTATGACCTCTTCCCTGTCCCCCGGATTTTTTGGAGTTTCTTTTGAGATGTACGCCGTGTCATTTGCGACGAGTTTTTCAAGAAGTTCGCGGTGCCGCGCGCGGTGTTCGCTCTGCCGATATACCTTGTCTGCCGGCAGTTCAAGCCACGAAAGCGCTTCCATGATATTCGCCTCGTATTCCGGTTTAGAGCGCGCGGCGTCCGTATCTTCTATGCGCAAAACAAAAAGACCGTCAGAATGTTTTGCGAATAAATATGCGAATACTGCAGTACGATAATTACCGGCGTGCAGAAGGCCGGTCGGCGACGGAGCAAAACGTGAGACGATATTGTTCACCCCGTTAGAAATACTTTTCTTTCGCGTTGTTGGTTTATCATTGGCGTCATTCATAACAATTTAGGAAATTTCTAACGGGGTTCATGCTTCGTGGGTCAGTGCCAGAGAAAGTACTTCATGCGCGAGTATTCTAGCGGCATCCGGATCGGTAAAACCTTCTGCGGAAGTGCTCATGCGCTTCGCAAGTTCGGGGTCATTGATAATGTGTCTAATTTCAGAAACAAGAAGGTGCGGAGTAAGATTTTCCTCCTCTATCACGATAGCGGCTCCTGTTCTGGCGTATGAATATGCATTTGTGCGCTGATCATGGCTTATAGATTCCGGTATCGGTATAAGTATGGCCGGTTTTTTCCATAGGCCTATCTCCGCAATGCTGCTCGCGCCTGCGCGCGAGACAATGATATCCGCGACGCCCGCCACCCTCTGCAACGATACTTCAGAAAGATAATTGAAAGGATGGTATCGGTCCGCGTGCGGATCTTTAGCCAAAACGACTTTCGAAAGAGCCTCGGCGTCCTTGAAATTCGCCTGACCTGTTTGGTGGATGACGTTAGCGAAAGAAAGAAGGTCGTTCAGAGCCGATAGCACTGAATCGTTTATCCTTACCGAGCCCTGCGAGCCGCCAAGAATAAGTACGGTCGGAATATCTTTTTCAAGCCCTAGATATTGCCGCGCTCCTTCCGGTTCAATTCTTGTAAGAGCCTTGCGTATCGGAATGCCTGTGCGCGCTATCTTTTTTTGAACTTTTTTAGGGAAATATTCCGCTGCGCTTTCAAAGGAAATTGCGATTTTCTTTGCGAATTTCGCGGCAAGAAGATTCGCGCGGCCGGGCTTGGCGTCCGATTCATGGATGATTACGGGTATGCCCAACAATCTTGCGGCAAGAACTGTCGGGACACTGCCGTAACCGCCCTTACTCACAACAACATCGGGATACAGACGATACAGAGTGCTTATTGCCTGTATC
>Ga0247841_10002996_pt1 | contig 32159 bp, 28 predicted proteins | sample LaCruzMarch2015__2_FD_192410 | JGI IMG/M metagenome (GOLD analysis project Ga0247841, IMG submission 192410) | Freshwater microbial communities from meromictic Lake La Cruz, Castile-La Mancha, Spain - LaCruzMarch2015_18m | ecosystem: Environmental > Aquatic > Freshwater > Lake | place: Spain...
GGCGCAAAGCAAATCAACCCCCTGGTACGGGCTGCTCGCAGACAAGTTCGCGGATATTGAGGAAAGGCACGGGATATCCGTCCCCATTGCAGGCAAAATCCTGGGTCTTGACCGGCAGCTGCTGATGAAGGATGCGCTTGAAATGCGGCTGAAGAAAGGCATGGGCAGGAAGGAAGCCATGGACGACCTGCTGGCGATGGGCTTTTCCAAAAAGGAGCTTGAGGGGTTGTAGTTTTTCCGCGGAAATGCGGTCTGCCCCAACGCTTATTAACGCCGTGCGCAGCAACTTTTCGAATGTGCCAAAAAAGCGGGTTTACCCGGAAGCGCGGCAGAGGCTTACGCCACGACCCCGAAATTTTCATTTTCGGTTCCACACTGCGCGCATGATGCCATGATGCGCCCGCCTTCCGGGGGCGTGGAACGGCCCCGCGGTTTGCCATTTTGCCGCTTGAGAAAGTTAAAAGGCGATGCCGGCTTCCCGCCAATGCAATGCTTTTATTTTTTCGCTTCGTTTTGGCAGCATGGGCATTTTCCCGAAAAAGGCGCCTTCTTCGCACAAGGCGATAATCGCGGCCTCGCTTGCCTCGATTGCCGTTTTCGTGTACATAATGCTGAGCGCAAACCTCCTTCCGCTTGTCGGCGTGCATCTCCCGCTTGTCCCGCAAATGGATTTTGTGAAGATCCTGTCCGCCACATCGGCGGCGTTTTTCTGCTTCTGGTATTTCAGGGGGATGAAAAACGCCCTCATAGGCTTCTTCGGGATATGCTCGCTTTTCTGGCTGCTTGAATTCTTGAGCGGGCACCTTGGCATTTTTGGCGGCACGTATTCATACACGGATGCATTCCCAGGCCCGTCCATAGGCGGCACGCCCATAATGCTCGGGCTCCAGCATTATGCCTATTACTTCTTCATGTCATATTTCATCGCCAACCTGCTTGTTGATGGCGTCATTGCCTCTTCGCAGAAGAGCTGGTGGAAGCGCGCGCTTTTCGTGTCATTCATATCGAGCGCCATTGTGATGGGCATAGACATGATGGCAGACCCGGTCCAGGTGAATGTCAACGGCCAGTGGGAATGGGCAAACGGCTCGCCCTACTTCGGCATACCGTACGGCAACTATTTCGGCTACATATCAATATACACCGCCATCCTGTTTGCATTCAAGTACCTCGAAATCCGCCTCAACGCAAAGCCAATAGGGGCGCCCGTGCTTTCGATTGCGCTAGTGCCGTTGATGATGCATTTCTCAAGGTTCCTGGAGTACGCGTCATCCGAGCTCCCAAGCCTCACCATCATTGGCTGCTTCACAATGCTGCTCCCGTGCATACTGGCGACAGACAGGCTGCTTATTTTCTTCAAGAAGCTGAAAATGAAATAGGCGGCATCCAGTCCTGCCTTCAAAGGCAGGGTTTGCTCGCCGTTGCATTGGGGCAGGAAGTTATGAACGGCTGCGGAATTGCGCAAGATTATAAACCAGCCATGAACATGGCATTACATGGGGGCGATTGCAATGAAGAAAGAAACCGGCAAGCAGCAGACATGGGACGAGATAGGGAAAGCAATAGGGGAGAAGATGGAACATGAGTGCAAGGACGGCAAGTGCAAGCCCTGGCAGATGAAAGGGCAGGGGCAAGGCTGCGGAAGCGGCGGCGCTTTCTACGGGCTTGGCTTCCTGGGCGCGCTGTTTTACTACCTCTCGACCGCAACGAGCCTTTGGGCGGGAGTGGTGGGCGTGGTAAAGGCGATTTTGTGGCCAGCCTTCCTAGTCTACGAGCTGATGAGATTCCTCATGATGTGATTGGATGAAACTTTTTTCCTTGCTTGTCTTGTCTGCCCTTTTCGCGGCAATGCTAGTGGGCGGATGCACTGGCAGCAAGGCGCCCCCATCGCAAGAAGCCGCCCAGAATGCCTCGCTCAAGGTGATTGGGCTGGTGGGTGGGGTGAGCTGGCACTCGTCCTCGGAATACTACAAGATAATGAACAAGCAGGTGAACCGCCAGCTTGGCGACCCGCACTCGGCAAAAGTGCTGATGTACTCGATTGATTTCGACGACGTTTCAGACCAGGTCAAGCGCGCGCAGCCCGAAGACCTTGCGCAGGTTCGCGGCAAGATGGTGGATGCTGCAAAAAGGCTGGAGGCAGGAGGCGCCGACTTTGTGGTGGTCGGCTCGAACACCATGAACCTATTCGTGCCTGACATCAGGAGCAGCATCGGCATACCTGTCATCGACATATCCGATGCAACCGGCAAGGCGGTGAAGAAAAGCGGGCTGAGAAAAGTGATACTCCTTGGGAGCAAGATAGTCACCGAGCATGACTTTTACAAGGACAACCTGGAGAAGAATTACGGAGTGGAAGTGATACTGCCCAACGCAACCGAGCGCGACTACATAAATTCGGTCATTTTCGACGAGCTTTGCGTTGGGAAGTTCAGCAACCAGTCAAGGGACAATATTGTGGGCATAATCAGCAGGCTGGAGAAGGAACAGGGCGCAGAGGGAGTGATACTGGGATGCACCGAGCTTCCGCTTCTCATCAAGCAAAAAGATGTGAACATCCCTGTTTTTGACACCACCGAGATACATGCAACCGCGGCAGTGGATTATGCAATGGGCAGGGGCTGAAGGCGCGGCGGCTTGCATGCTGTGCGAACTTATGCCGCGGATTGGCTTTTCTTCGCCTGCGCTTCTGCTTTTATGTGCTCGTGCGACTTCCAGAAGAAGTAGCCTATGCAGGCAAACGTCGCGATTGGTGAAACATACGCTGGAATGTGCGCGCCGAATGCGTCGGCAAGCATGATTATGCCGAGGATGAGGATGGAGTACATTGCGCCGTTTTTCAGGTAGATGTATTTCTTCACGTTCTCGATGTTTCTTATTGTCAGCTCGCGCACCACCACCGCGCCAAGCCCGTTGCCAAGGAGTATGAGGGGCACAGACATGGTGAATGCGAATGCGCCTACCACGCCATCCACTGAAAAGGTGCTGTCTATCACCTCGAGGTAGAGTATCTTGCTGAGGTCGCCCATTGAAGAGGAGCCGCCCTCCAGAAGCTGCGCCTCGTGCTGCTCTGCGTTCTGCTTGAAGCCGTGCGTGATGAAGAATGCCGTGGAGCCCACCACCGCCCCGAATGCCATCATGGCGTTTTTCTCCATTGCAAACCAGACAATGAGCATCAGGAGTATGGAAACCACTGCGTAGAACCACACGCCTTGCTTCTGGAAAAACTTCTCGGGATGCAGCCCGAATGATTTTGGCTCAAGGAAAAGCCAGTGGAAGAAAAGGAATATCAAAAACACGCCGCCTCCGGCAAGCAGTATGGGCGCGCTTTGCTCCACGGCGGAGGAAACCGCAGGGTCGGAGCTCATGGTCGCAAAAAACGCGCCGTCAGGCCCGAGCGCCGGGTTTGCCGCCCATACGATGAGGAGGGGAAGCACCCCTCGCACCACGAACACGGCTATCACAAGCCCGAAGGTGAGGAACCATCTGCGCGCCTGCTTGCTCATCTTGTTCAGAACCTCGGCGTTTATCACCGCGTTGTCTATGCTGGTGATTGACTCGAAAAGCACAAGCCCTGATACTGTGAGAAGGATGGCAAAAAGGTCCATGGAAAAGAAAGATGCAGCAAGGTTAAATAGTGATGGCAGCCCAAATCAGATTGCGCGGATGAGGACAAGTGGATTCGATGAGCTTCTGCAGGCTGGACACCTGCCTTGCAGTGATTTCAAATTTTATTCTGACGCGCAAAAATAGCCTGATGGGCGCTTAATTGCTGATTTTGAACGCTTCCATTGCGCCAAAGCCCCCTATTCCATAAAGCGAGAGGAGCTGCGCGGTTGCTGCATTCCTTTTCTCAGCCATCTGCCAGAATTCGCCTTCCATGTGGCCTGGCTGGGGCGCCAGATGCGGAAAGAGAATGGCGTTGATTGAAGTGCAGAGCCTCACGTGCGCATTTCAAATGTGGTACGATGATTTTATATGACTAAACGGGAACCGCCGGCGCGTGCGCGAAGCCCGAGGCTAGGGCAAATGGAAATCATGCAGCGCAGTTTGCCAATCTAAACTTGCTTGGAAGACAATTCCAAAAGCACGCGCGAGCGGCTTGCAATATCTTCCATGCCGTTTCTCTTTGCAAGCTTCTCGGAATTCTCGTAGTAGCCTTTTGCAAACAGCTCCTTGGCAAAATCAGTCTCGATTTTGGCAAGCTCGCCTGCGCTTATGCCGTGGAGCGCGGCATATTCCGCCATTGGCTTGAACGGGTCGTCGCCGCTGAAGAAGGTGCCGTCCAGTGCAAAGTAAATCTTGCTTATCAGCCGGTTGTGCACATATGCTTTCATGCTGTCATTATAGGGAAGCCCGAATGATTTGGAAAGGTCAAGCGCCTTGTCCATGCCGTTTGGCTCGTTGAAGCGAATGTCCTTGTCATTGGAAAGTGCGTTGAGAGTATCGGTTGCCGCCTCGACCAGCTTTTTCGGAGGCTGTGCGTACCCCATTTCCCTTGAGATAAGAAGGTTCAGTTGCAGGCGAAGCACTGGATTCTGCTTCAAGTCGCGAAGCTTTATGCCTGCGCTTTTCAGCTGCTCATATGTTTGAGATTTTTGCATTGATGCCATTTCTACACCTCATTTTTTTCTTTTCACCAAGCATTCTGCCATGCATTGCAATTCACTTTTTTCTTTTCACCAAGCATTCTGCTTAGCATTGCAATTCACTTTTTTCTTTTCACCATTGCGTGCGCCTTCTTTGCAATGTGCTCTGCCGACAATCCGAATTCCTTCATCAGCTCCCAGGGCGCGCCAGTGTCGCCAAAGCGGTCGTCCACGCCAATCATGTCAAACACTACTGGTTGCGCGCACCCTGTGAGAATGGCGGCTGCCACGATGTTTCCCAATCCGCCTTTCTGGTGCTCCTCGCATGTGAGCACGCAGCCAGTCTCGGATGCTGCGGATAATATTGCCTTTTTGTCAAGGGGCTTGAGCGTGGATAGGTTCACCACGCGCGCGGAGATGTTGTATTCCTGCTTGAGCATCCATGCTGCTCGCATTGCCTCAGGCACCTCAGGCCCGCAGGCAATGAGGGAGATGTCCTCCTTTGCGCTTGGCGCGTCAGAGGAAAGGGCGTGAGTGAAGGCGTCCATGAAGCGCGGCTGTTCCCCTGTGAAGCGGATGATGGTTGCGGCGCCGAAGCGATACGGAGTTTTGTCGCTTGTGACTATGGGCGTGGGCTCACGAGCAAAGCGTATGTAGCAGGGGCCGGATATCAAGTCTATCATTGCAGCAGTTGCCTTTTTCGTTTCCGCTGCGTCGCAGGGGATGAGAAGGTTCATGTTGGGAAGCCCCGCTATCTGGAATATTTCTTCGAGCGCCTGGTGCGTGGCGCCGTCTGGCCCCACTGAGATTCCGCCGTGCGCGCCCACTATCTTTACGTTCCAGTTGCCATAGCAAACTGTTGTTCTCACTTGGTCAAGCGCGCGGCCTGCTGCAAACACTCCATAGGTGCCGAAGAAGGGTATCTTGCCTTCCTTTGCCAAGCCTGCCGCCACGCAGGTGCCGGATTGCTCTGCAATGCCCATGGAAAAGAAGCGGCCTTTCCTTTCAGGCTTGTTCTTGTGGAACATGTTTATGGAAATGGAGCCGGAAATGTCTGCTCCTAATGCCACGACGTTGGGATTGTTGTTCTGCTCAAGCTCCTCGCCAAATCCCTCTTTGGTGGATTTCATGTCCACTTTCATTTGCTCCTGCGCGTTCCACCAGTAGCTCTTGCTGAATTTGGGAAGCGCTGCGTCGATTTGCGCTGTCATCTTTGCCTGGTGGGCAGATGCGAGCGCAATCATTTCGTCTTTGGGAAGGGAAACGCCAAGCTCGGAAAGAGCCTTGTCAAGCTCGTCCTTTTTTGGCGCGCGCCCGTGCCAGCCAGCCTGGTTTTCAATGAACGAGACGCCTTTGCCTTTCACTGTCTTTGCAATTATCACCGTGGGCTTGCCTTTGGTGCGCGCGGCTTCTTCGAACGCTGCGAGGAGCGCAGGCACTGAATGCCCGTCGACAACAATCACGTGCCAGCCGAATGCGCGGTATTTCTCGTCAATTGGATCGATGTCCATCACATCGCAGACATTGCCGTCGATCTGAAGGCAGTTCTTGTCCACTATGCCCACAAGATTGTCAAGCTTGTAGTGCGAAGCTTCCATTGCCGCCTCCCAAATCTGCCCCTCTTGCTGCTCGCCGTCGCCCATTATGCAGTAGACGCGGTAATCTTTCTTGTCAAGCCGTGCTGCAAGAGCGTCGCCCACTGCCACGGAAAGCCCTTGCCCGAGAGAGCCGCAGGACATTTCAATGCCAGGCAGCTTGAACCGGTCGGGGTGCCCCTTGAATGGGGAGCCGTATTTGCGAAGAAGCGCGGTTTGCTTGACGTCAAAATAGCCGGTGTAGCCAAGCGGCACATACCATGCAGGCGCCTTGTGCCCTGCCGAGAAAAAGAGGCGGTCGCGTGAGTCCCAATTCGGGTCGGATGGCTTGTGATGCATGGTACGCAAGTAAAGCGAGGCAACAATGTCAGCGGAAGAAAGGGAGCCGCCCGTGTGCCCGCTTCCTGCGCAGTGGATGGATATCAGCATGTAGCCGCGCATTTCCTGCGCTGCCTTTGCGATTTCCTCTGCAGAATAATTTTTTTCATTTCCGCTTGTGTCGATTATGCCCATGGTATCACACCTGTGTAATCAGTAGTTCAGCGTGCCCTCTTCCTTGCCCTTGGCGCCAAGAAGCGCCTTCATCCTGCGCAGGCCCTCGATGATGTTTTCCTTGGAGGTGGCGTACGAAAGGCGGATGTGCTGCTCGGGGTCGCCGGGGTTCCTTTTGCCGAAGTGTATGTCTGCAAGCGTTGCCACGCCGTTTTTCAAAAGCAGTTTCCTAAGCTCCTCGGAGTCCTTGAGCTTGAGCTTTTTCACCGCAGCTGTGACATTGGGGAATGCATAGAAAGCGCCGCCGGGAATGAGGCAGTGCACGCCGTCCACCTCGTTGAGAAGGCCCACGATGAGGTCGCGCCTTTCCTTGAAGGAGGCTGCCATTTTCTCGCTTTCGGTTTGCGGCCCGTCAAGCGCCTCGGCAAGAGCGTACTGGGACATGTGGTTGGCGCAACTTTCCGTGTTGGTCACCCAGCGCGCGATGTGCGGGGCGAGCACTGGGTTTGCGATAAAGCCCATGCGCCATCCAGTCATTGCATATGCCTTGGACGCGCCGTCGGAAATGATGGTGCGCTCGTACATGTCAGGCAAGGATGCAATACTCTTGAATTCCTTGTCGTAGGAAAGCGTGCTGTAGATTTCGTCGGAGTACACCCAGAAGTCGTGCTTTTTTGCAAGCGCTGCCACTTCCTTCAAGTCGTCCTCCTCAAGTATGCCGCCGGTGGGGTTCTGAGGGGTGTTTATTATGAGAAGCTTTGTCCTGTTGCTGATGCGGCTTTTGAGCTCCTCGATGTCAAAGCTGAATTTCTTTTTCTCGAGAAGCGGAAGCGGCACTGGCACTGCGCCGTGCGCGAGTATCTGCGACTGGTAGATGGGGAAGCCTGGGTTCGGGTAGATTATCTCGTCGCCCACGCCATGGTCGGTGGTTGCCACCACTGCGTGCGCAATGAAGGGCTTGGCGCCGTTTGCTATCACCACGTGCTCGGGCTTCACTTCAATCTTGCGCGTGCGGGAGAGGTAGCGCGCCACTGCCTCGCGCGCGTGAAGCGTGCCTGCAGAGTCGGTGTAGCCTGTTTTGCCGTCGTTTATCGCCTTTATCGCGGCATCCTTGATATGCCTGGGCGTGTCAAAGTCAGGCTGCCCAATGCAGAAGCTGATGATGTCCTTGCCCTCGCGGCGCAGGCGGTTCACTTCGGCCAGCACTTCAAAAGCAGTTTCGGTCCCCAAATCTTGCGTTCGCTTGGAAATTTCCATTAGCTCCCTCCCACTGGGCAAATATGCCGGCAACAATTAAATAATGTTGGGAGCGCCGCAAATAGCCACGGGCGCGCAGGAGCCTGCGGCTTCTGCCAGCATGCAACGGGCGGATTCTCAATCCTTGCTTTTTTTGGCAGGGGGCGCCATGCCTTCTGCAAGCCGCACCGCCCCCGCCGCGCCTTTCACCTTGCCGTCTATCATGACAGGCGAGGCGTCAATCCTCACCTTCACCGGCGCGCCGTCCTTGCGCCTGAGGGATAATTCGCCGCTTGCCTTCTTTCCGCCAAGCACGCCCCTTATCATCCTGAGCCCGGCAGGCAGGCTTTGCGGAAGCATGAACTCGCGCGCGTTCTTTCCTATCGAGGCATCCCCATAGCCGAGCATAGCGTCAAGCGCGCTGTTGAAGTAGATTATCTTGCCGGATGCGTCCGCGTGGAATATCCCTTCCTCCGCGCTTTCGGATGCTGCCTTGAAGCTTTCCTCGGCAATCCGCTTGCCCGCCACTGCTGCGTCAAACCCGGCGGTTTCCGGCGCTGTGCCCGTCTTCATGATTGCAAGCTTCATGCTCGCTGTGGTGCGGTCGAATGCGCGCGCAAGGTCGCCTATCTCGTCCTTGGAGGACTTCAGGTCCTCGCCTATCTGCGCGCGAAGCTCGCCTTTGCTTATGTCGGTTATCACGCGGGTTATGCGCTCCAGCCTGGCACCCACCACCCTGTCAATCAGCACCCAGGCCAGACCCATTATCACGAGCACGGAGGCAAGGGCGATGTAAAGGTGCATTGCGGTTGTGCCTTCCATGGGCGCAAGCACATCGGAGCGCTTCTGCGCCACAATGGCGGTGCAGTAGTCGAGCTTGCGGTACTGGACGATGTAATAAACGCCGTCCTTCATGACCGCCTCGATGCTGCCGCTTGCCTTGCCCGATGCGACCATTCCGTTGACCGCGTTTGAGATGTCGTACGAGTCGTAGCTTCCGGATGCGCCGGTGTCCACGAACTCCGTCCCGTACCTGTCAAGGAGTATTATCCTGCTGTCATACTGCTGCACCTCGCGGAGGCTTTCCGCAAGCATTTCCACGCTCATGGAGGTCAGCAGGAAGCCGACCATTTTCCCGCCCGAATCCTGCATCGGAAAGGCTATGCCGATTGAGGGCTTGTTGGTGTTTGTGCTCGTGTAGATGGAGGAAACATAGGCCTGCCCTGTGCTTTGCACGCCCTTGCAATAGTCCCGGTCGGCATAGGATTTGCCAGTCACGTTTGCCGTGCTTAGCCTGTCCAGCGCCACCAAAGTGCAGTTCTCGTCGAAAATCCCGATGCTCGTGATTATCCCCACGCGCTCGTTTATGCCGGTAACGTCGCTTATGAGCTTTGAAAGCTTGGCAGGGTCCCGGCCCGAAAGGGCTTCGGCGGAATTTTGCTGCTTGGCAAGGTTGCCCACCCCGCTTGCGCGCTCAAGAAGGTACAAGTCTGCCATCTTGCCCACATACTTTGTGATTTGGGCGTTCCGCACCTGCGTCTCGTCCACGATGGCTTTTTCCATGGAGTAGATCATTGCGTAGGTGGATGCCGCTATGAGGAGCAGCACCACGAGGCCTATCCCTGCTGCAAGCTTGTGCTTTATTTTCATCAAAACCACCCGGGAAATCTCATGCCTTTCCCTTCTGCCTTCCTGCCTTGCCAGGCGAGAGCACGGCAAGCACGTCGAATTCAAGCGCATTCTTTGCCTCGTTGCCAATCACGCCGGACGCCTCCAGCCCCTGAAGGTATTCGTGGATGCCGGCATAGTCGAGCTGATGGCTTGCCTTGAGGCGCTCGAACTCCTCGCGGCCCATGGGCCCGAGGTGCTCCACAAACGCAAAGAGCACCTTTGCCTCGGTTTCTGCCTTCTGGGTTATCAGCAGGTTGATGGGCTTGATGTCCGTGACCGGCGTTTTGGGGATGGTGAAGAAGAACTTGGTGCCCTTGCCGGGAGTTGACTCGAACCAAATCCTGCCGTTTTGCGCCTCCACTATCCCGCGGCATATCGCAAGCCCCAGCCCAGTTCCGCCAAACTGCCTTGACATCGCGCTTTGCGCCTGGAAGAACGGCTCGAAGAGCTTTTTCTGGCTCTCCTCATCCACCCCGCTTCCGAAGTCCTCCACGCTGAAAAGCAGGTAGCCGCCGTCTTCCCTTGCGCCTATTATCACCTTGCCGCCAGGCTTGGAGAACTTTATTGCGTTGGTCAGCAGGTTGCGCATCACCTGCACCACGCGGTCGGAGTCTGCCTCCACCACGGGCAGCTTCCCCAGGCGCAGCTCGAGCTTCACCTTCTTTTCGGGCATGAACGACGCCATTTCCGCAGGGAGCTTTTTGATGTAGTCCGAAAGGTCGGCTCTCTTGAACTCGAACTTGAGGCGCGCAGCCTGTATGCGGGACATCTCAAGCATGTCCACGATTATCCTGTCCAGCCTCTCGGTGTTGCGAAGCACGATTTCAAGCGGCTCTTTCTGCTTTTTTTGGACCTTGCCGAAATATCCGCCGAGCAGCATCTGCAGCTGCGCCTTCATGGGAGTCATGGGGCTGCGCAGCTCGTGGCTGGTGACCGACATGAATTCGGTCTTTGCCTTGTCCACCTGCTTGTGCTCCGCGTCTATCTGCTCTATCCTCCCGATTGCGCGGTTGAAAGACGAGGCAAGCTCGCCTATCTCGTCGTCGCCTTTCACGTTGAGGCGCACCGCGTAGTTGCCCCGCTCGAGCTCTGCGCCCACGCGCACGAATTCGCCAAGCGGGCTTATGAAAAGCCTGAACACCACGAGAAGCATGAGGATGAACACTACGGCGGAAAGCGCGCCTCCCAGCAGGAGCACCTGCGTGCGCGCCTCGTCCACAGGCTTGAGCAACGCCTCGGGCTCTTCTGCGAGGTTGAGCATCCAGCCATTGCCCTTGTAGTTCTGGAAGCCCTGCTCCCTTGCCATTGCATGCAGATGGCCCCCCTCTGCCGCAGACATGAGGTGCGCCGCGCTTTGCTCGCCCTCATGCTCCCGCAGGTGGCTTTCAGGAGTGAGGCTGCTTTTGGCAAATAGCTCCCCGGCCCGGTTATAAGGCGAGAAAATCACCGTATAGTCGCGCCCCAGAAGCTCGGCTTGGTCGTCCTCGTCGAGATCCAGCACCTCGCCGAGCCTGCTGGAAAGCATCCTCAATGCGACCGCGCCTGAAACGCTCCCATTCTTGCCGTAAAGAGGGGCGGAGAAATACAGGACAGGCACTTTCAGGGTAACCGACATTTCCGGCTGCGGGGAGACATAGGCTTTGCCTGACAGCGCCGCCTTCACGAACTCGCGGGAGGACTGGTTCATCTCCTTGCCAAGATTGCGGGTGTCGGCAACCCTGATGCCGTCCGCGTCGTAAAGCGAGATGGATGCATAGGTCTTGGAGCTGCGCTCGAACTGGCGCAGGTAGCGGAGCTTCTCTTCCATTGGGGCGTTGCTGCCCGCAAGCAGGCTGCCGTTGTCGGAAATCAGCAATAGGTCTATCATGCGCTCGTTCATGAATTTGTCCAGGTTTGCCATGCGGCTTTGGGCGCTGGATTGCATGCCTGAGAGCAATGAGGCCTGCCGCTCCATTGCAACCGCCTCGCCGATGTAAAAGGAAACCGCCAGCATGGAGGCAAGGCTGATTGCAAGCAGCGCAAGCGCAAACTTCTGCACCACCCCGAGCTTGATTGTTGCTGCCATGGCATTGCCTCATTTCGCATTCTGCATGAATGATGTCTCGATGAGCTCATGCGGCTCCACGTCCCCGCTTGCCTGCCCGCGCTCAAGCAGGAAGGCGTTGGTCACCTCAAGGTTGGACAATAGCGTGCCTGGGCCCCCGCTTTCCGAGAATGCCTGCTTGCCGCCCTGCAAATCGAAGATGCGCACCCCTGAGATGGACTGCGCCACTTCGGATGATGGCACCCCAAGAATGATGGATATTGCCTCAGCCGCCCTGCCTGGGTTTTCGCGGGCGAACCTCTCGGCTGCAAACCATGAATCCGCCATTGCCTGCATGTCCTGCGGCTTTTCGGAAATCGCCCGCTCCCTGCAGGCTATGCCGTCGAATATCAGCCCGGGCGTTTCGCTGCTGTCCCCCACCAATGCCTGCCCGCGCGAAAGCGCATCGGAAAGCGAGGATGCATAGACATGCCCCGCGTCTATTTCGCCCGAGGCGATTTTCCCGGGCACGTCAACTGATGATACAATCTTGAAATATACGTCGCCCTCGGCGAGGTTGTGCTTTTCCAGGAGCTTGATTGCGAAAAGATGGGAGAACGAGTTGAAGCCTTCCACGCCTATTGTCTTGCCGCGCAGCTGCCCGATTCCGGATATGCCCGGCGCGGCCGCCAATGCGTCGCCCCCGTCCGAGATGTCCATGGGCAGCACCATTTTCGCCTTCACCCCGTTTTCGCGCAGGGCGAACAGGTCGGTTGAAAGGATGTGCAGGCAGTCCAGGCTCCTGTTGGACTGGAACGCTGCCAGCGCGGAGGTGTAGTCGGGCCGTGAGATTATCTGCGCCTCGAGCCCCTGCTCGCGGAAATGCCCGTTCTGCTGCGCGATATGGATGTAATATGATGCGGGCCAGTTGCTAAGGACTATGGTGAGGGGCTGCTTCCCCTCGTTTTGCGAGGCGCAGCCTGGGAGGAGCAGGAGCAGCGCTGCCAGGATTACGATGGCTGATGAGATGCCCTTCAAACAAACCCCCCGTTCAGAGCCGGATTACCTTGTCCATCATCGCCCCGCACTGCTTCACGAGCTCCTCGCCCTGCACGGAGTCGACCGCGAGGAAGACCGCCTTTGCGCCGTTGGCGCGCGCCTGCTTGGCATCGAGCTGGGAGGCGTGCGCTGGCGATTTTTTGAAAAGGCTTGATAGGAAGCCGGGCTTGCCCCCCTGCTTCAGGGCGTGCGCCGGCGCTTTTTTCTGCTCGCTCATTTCTTACCAGCCGCCTTGAGCACCACCTGCGGGTCGTCGTAGTATGAGGACATTATGTCGCCGACGCCTTCCACGGTGTTGATGTTGTTCTTCACCATCCAGTCGATCACAAGCTGCTTGTCAGCCAAGTCCGCAGCAATGTCCTCCTCGCGCATGTTGGTGTATGCGCGCAGGTTCTCCATCAGCCTCACGCCCTGCTCGGCTGCCACGATTTCGTCGGTGTAGGGGCGCCAGCGGTAGATCACGCTGTCCTCCACGCCTTCGCGGTCAGTGGGAATGATTTCGCCCACCTCATAGACGCGGCGCTTCCCGCTCCGCCTGTCGCGGAACATGGCGACCACCAGGTGCAGCGACTCCATCATGACGGACGGGATGTTTATCGGCGGGTTGGACAGGCGCTTGACTGTTTCCGACACGGTTTCCGCGTGGAGCGTGGCATAGACCGAGTGCCCGGTGTGCATTGCCTCGAAAAGCACCTGCGCCTCCTCGGCACGGCGTATTTCGCCCACAATCATCCTGTCGGGCCTCATGCGCAGCGTGTTCACCATGAGGTCAAGCATGCTCACCCCGCCAGTGCCTTCGCTTGTGGGCTCGCGCACCACAAGGGGCACCCACTGCATGTGGGAGGGCAGGTTGATTTCGCGCGTCTGCTCAATCGAGATGATGCGCTGGTTGGGGGGGATGAACATGGAAAGCACATTGAGAAGGGACGTCTTCCCCGCGCCTGTGCCACCGGACACTATCACGTTCATCTCGTACTGAGTGGCAAGCCACATGAGAGCGGCAACCTCTGATGAAATTGTCTTCGCCTTTATGTAGTCGGTTATTGTCCAGGGCTTGCGCGCAAATTTCCTGATGGTTATCGTGTTGCCGAAATATGATATCGGGAAAAGCGTGGAATTCACGCGGTCGCCGGTGGAAAGATAGGCGTCAAGAAGGGGCGTCTGCGTGTTTATCTGCCTGCCCACTCCGCGGGAGATTGCGGATGCATAGTTCCATATCTGGGAGTCGGACTCCATCAATATGTCGGTGCAGAGCCAGGCGTGCTTCTTGTGGTACACCCACACGGGCAGACCTCCGCCGTTCACGCATATTTCCTCTATCTGGTCGTCGTGGAGAAGGTATTCTATCTTGCCCAACCCCAGCATGTCCTGCACGAGGCGCTGGGAGATGGACTCCAGGCTGTGCTCGTCCATCTGGGGCATGGACTCGCGCACCATGGTCTTGCTCATCTCGTAGAATCTCAGCTTGAGAGAGTCCGCCATGCGGATGTTGAGCACTTCCTGGGTGGAAATCACTATTTTTTTCAGAAGCGCCGCCTTGATGTCGTCAAGGAAAACGCTCGTCCCCTCCTCGAGCTGGGGAGTTTCAAGCGAGTAGGTCTTGAGGTGCGCTGCGCTGTTCTTTATGGTCACGCGCGCCTCGAGCGGGCCGTCGAAGATGGTGTACACGTCGATTATCTTTTCCTCCCCTTTGGGAAGCATGAATGCAGGCGCAATTTGCTGCGCGTCTTTGCCTTGGGGCGCAATGCCCAGCTCCGCGTGCGATTTCACGTCGCGGTGGATGGGATGGTGCTCTGCGCCGTGGTGCTCGCCGTGCCCGGGATGCTTTTCGGCCTTTTTCTCATGGTCACTTTTTGTCATTTTCAATCAGCCTCATCCTCGCCCCTGAGAAAAGCGGGTATTCTATCTTCAGCAGGTGGTGGCGCGACAGGGTCTGCCCCATCCTCTCCACGGTGAGGCGCGGCAGCCCGAGCCTGGACGCGGCATCCTCCATCCTGATTTCCCGCTCCGACTTCACCAATGCAAGAAGCTTGTCGATGGCCGTGTCCATGGAAGACGCGCTGAAAGCGTTGCCAAGCGCGGAAGAGGAGCTGTCGGACAGGGCTGCCTTGCTTTTCGCCTCGCCTTTCGCATGCGGCAGTATGCCGACCTCGCGCTTGTGCGCGTCCTTTGCAACCTCGGAAATCAGGAATTTTATCACGTCATTCGGGCGGACTATGCCCACCATGTTCTTTCCTTCCACCACAGGAATGCCGTCGGATGCAGAGGCAAGCGCAGGCAGGATGCTCTCGAGCTTCTGGTCTGGAAGCAGCGTCTTTTTCGGCCTCTTGGCGAATTCAAGCGCCACCATCTGCTTCATCCTCTCGATGGGAGTGGGCTTGTTCCTGCGCCAGAGGTCCGAGAAGTCCTTTTGGGAAAGCTTGCGCACCATCTCGTCGGCCGAGAGCACGCCCACGAACTTGCCCTCGTGGAAAACAGGCGCGGATGAGATGCTGTTCTGCGCCAGGCGCGAGAGCACATGGGCAAAGCTGTCCCCGCCGTTGAACCAGATGAAGTCCTTCCGCATTATGTCCCTAACCCGCATGCACGATCACCGGCAAAATTGCATTCGTACCGTCATCCAATCTAACATTAATAATGTTTGCCCCAAGCTCGGTGTAGTCGGCTGGCGTGGAAGCGTTGAGCATGATGGTGGCTGTTGCAGTGAGGGAGACAAAGTAGGAGGTGTGGAGCCGTGATTGCGGCCCCACGATTATCCTGAACTGCAGCTCGCCTTTGTTGTTCCTGACCTCCAATGTATTGCTGGCAGATCGGTTCAGCCAGGTTGCATTGGAATCGCCCTTGCCCTTCCCCTCCACGCCTATCCGGAAGTAAAGCGCATCCGCGCTGGTGTTTGAAACCACGGAAATGTTCGTCCAGTTTATCGACGGGTTTGGCGAGGATATTTTGAATGCAGTGTCGTAGCCAATTACCTGCCCGTCTGCTGCTGGCGTGAAGTTCATGCTGCCCTCGGTGAAGTCTGCAGAGATGTTCTGCGGGCGGATATAAAGCCGAGGGCGCGCCGCCTCTGACGAGCTGTTTGCATCGAGGGTGAGATTGCCTGGCTTGGAATATGCCTCTGAAAATGATTTGAAGCGCGCAATGTCGTTCCTGTAGCGCCATAGGTTGGAGCTGTCAAGCGAGAATGTGATGTTCGCCCCTGTTGATGAAATGTTTACAGCCTCGTTCCGAAGCATGGTGGAAAGGGAATATGACGCGGAATCTGCCTGAGCTGCAATGTTCTCCAATCCCCCTGCCTCTGCAGTTGCCGCGCCCATGGACTGGATGTAAAGCGAGACTGTGGAGATGAGGAAGAGAAGCGCGGCTGCAAGAAGCATGGCTGAGAAGGTGAGGGAACCTTGCTTTTTGGCGTTGTTGTTTTCGTTCATCCAGGCCATACTACCATCCTTGCAGCTCGGCTCGCGCGCGCCCTGGGCTTGCCAGTTCATCCGGGCCATACTACCATCCTTGCAACCCCGTATTGGTTGGTGCTTTTGCTTGCAACTGCGATGAAGACGCGGTCGGAGACCGCGAATGTTTTCACCTGGGAATAGCTTTCGCCAGATGTTAATGTGAGGTTTTTTGAAAACCCGCCGCCGGGGGAATATGCGTAGTAGTCCACTGTGAGGTTCCACGCAGTGCTGTTTGATGCAAGCGAGTTTATCGCCAATGCCATGCGCGTGGTATTCTGCGATTGCAAGTCTCCTGCGCGGTCAAGCACAGACAGGAAATCGTCAGCCTGCTTCTTTTCAAGAAGATAGGAGGACGCGCTTTTTTCCATCTGGGGGGAAAGCGCGCCATAGGCGCCTGCAGCCACCAAAAGCACTATGGCTGCCAGGAGCGCGTCAAGCGTGAAAATGAAACCTTTTGAATTGCTGCCCATACGCCATCATCCCAAGCCATCATGCGCCATCACGGCGTGCACGAACATTCCCTTACCCGTAAACCATCATCCCGATTTTCACTTTATTCCCGTTCAGCATCCCGTACCGCGTTATCGAAACTATGCCCCTGGATTTTACCGTGAGGTTTCCGCCCTCGTAAAGCCGCGTGCCGCCTGCCGTGTCCACGTAGAAGTAAAATTCCTCCTGCATGCCAAGAAGGCTTTTTTGCACCGAGTAGTTGAGCGCGGTGAATTGCGCTATCTTGGCTGCGGACAACTCATAGGGCGAGGATGCGAAGCCTGCGGAGGAAAGGGTGGAATTGCCTGACGATGCCGTGGTCCTGCCCTGCTGGAAGTCGTCGAACTGCACTCCTGCCTTTCCATACACGCCATAATATGCTCCGCTTGTGAAAAGCGAATCTGAGCCAGTCACCTGCCAGCCAGAAGGCTCGCTTGAGCCCACTGCCCAGTACTTGCACTGCTTTGTCGATCCAGAGGCGTTTGCCTTTACATAATACCATGAGCCAGGAGTCACGGTGCCAAGATAGGATGCGCCGGGGATTGCCCATGCAGCACCTCCGGATAGCTGGGTGAGCTGCAAGCCTGTGCCCACCAGGCGGCAGGCATATCCGTTCAAGCCTGCGCTTCCGCCTTGGATGACCGGCCCGCCCCCTAACCCGCTGTTGAATTGCACCTTGGCAAGCACCTGGTAGTCGTTGGAATATGCGCCTGATCGGTAGAGGTTGGATTCCCAGGTGTCCGATGAGTATGCCACTCCGTTTGCCACCCAGTTGCCCCCTCCGCCAGCTGACCATGAGCCGAGGCTGTCAAACGGGTCGTAGAAATCCGCCGCAAATCCGCCAGCGCTGCCTGCGCTTCCGCTGCCCGGGCTTTTGAGCAGTAAGTCGGTTGCAGAAAGCGCGGCGTATTCCATCCTGTTTTTCTTCATGGCGTTTTTTGCCGATGAGACTGTGGAGGACCAGCTGCCCACGAAGAACACGAAGAGGAGGGAGAAGACAATGAGCGCAAGCACCAGGTCAATGGAGCTTATCTGCGCGCGCATTTCCCCCCTTGCCTTGGCTGGGCAGCATCTTGCTTCCTGTGCACGCTTGTATTCAGGGGACAATTCTCAACACCTTTCCATGCTACCGCGCATGCTCGTTCTGCCAGTTCTCATGGCACAATCCTCAGCACCTTATTCTGCCATTGAGCGGATGCGTTCTTTTTCAGTTCGAAAAACGTTGCGCCGGATGAATTCGTGATGTTCATTGCGGGCAAGCCGCAGCCCACGCCTGCCCTGCCTGCGAAGTCCACCTTTATCGCGCGCTTTTCAGGCGCGATGTAGATGGTGTAGCTCTCGCCGTTTATCTTTGGCGGGAAATCGAATGTGTAGTTTGCGCTGCCAGGAAGGGAGGCAAGCGAGGACAGCGCGGAGGATGCCATTATGCATATCCGGTTTGCCTCAAGCGAGGACTTGAGCGCGTTTCCTTCCTCCATGCTGGTGCCGTAGATTCCGACCGTGATGCCAAGCAGTATGAGCACAAGGAATGCGGTGAGCATGAACTCGATGGAGGCTTGCCCTCGGGGCAAGACGACAGCAGTTGCGCAAGAGCGCAACTCAAATGACGCTTGCCCGAGCAAGCGGCGTGCAGTTGTGCGTGAGCAGCATGACTCAGATGGGGCTTGCCCGAGCAGGAAGCGCACGCATGGGCGCGCGTTCGATGGGGCTTGGGCTCCCATGCAATCACCCGCCACCCGGAAGCGAGGCGTTGAGCGCCCAGTCTATGGCGCGCGTGGCAATCAGGCTTCCGTTAGTGTTGAGGGCAGTGGGCCTTGTAATTCCAAATGCCAGCAGCCTGTCCGTGGAAGTGGACTTGTTGCCCACCACCATGCGCGACGAGGTGGAGGTGCTGAAAAGGTTGGTAAGCGAGCTTGAAGCGTGGTAGTACTGGGCGTTTGAAACCGTCTGTATAGTGTAGGAACTCCCTATCGTGAAGCCCGAGGTGATGTAGTGCGAAGCGCGAGGGTAGAGCACGCTTGCGCTAGCACTTGTTGCCGTGGAGCCTGCGCCGCCGAGATAGCGGAGGGCGTAGTTCATGCCTGAGCCCAGCATTATGATATAATGCCCGCTTTGCTCATACGCGTTGAGCTTGCTGTAGAGGGTTGCATCAGATGAAGGAGAGGACGCCAGGATTGCCGCGCGGTAGTGCGAAAGGTTGATTGCGTCGGTCTTGACCGCGGTCCCGTTCGTGATTTCAAGCTCCCAGCTGAAGCCCATGCCGGATGAATGCGTGAGAAGCCAGTAATACCATTCAAGCTCGTCCGTGGTCCAGCTTGAAGGCGTGATTATGATGAACGCTATTTCATTTGGCACGGGGACGGATGCCACGCTGAACGCGTATGATGAGATGTCCCCCCAGTTGCCCTCGGAGTCGTTGCAGCGGATCCCAACCGTGTGGTTCCCTGCAGGAAGCTGCCCGATGGATGCCGAGATGTTTTCAGAGACCGAGCCGTAAGCTCCGTCGCTCGCATTCATGCCTGCCCAGGAAAACCCGTCCACTGCGAACTGGCATGCAGAGATGGCGCTGCCTCCCCTTCCCTCATCGCTTGCGGTTGCATTCACGGTTATCTGGCTTGTGGCATTCGGGCTCGAAGGGGTGATTGAGATGTTGCTCACCAATGGCCCCTGAGTGTCGCCGCCCCCGCCGCCTGTTGCGTTTGACACTGAGAACGTGTAGGAATACTGCGAGCCTGCATTGCCCAGCGAGTCTATGCAGTAGATGCCGACCGTGTGGTTGCCCAAATCAAGATAGCCAATGTAATAGGCGATTGTTTCCATGTTGGCGCTGTATGAGCCGTCGCTTGCGTCCATGGCGTTCCACACGCCGGACGAGTCAAGCTGCAGCAGGCAAGACGCGATGCTGTTGTTCGCATCGGTTGCAGTCGCGCTTATGGTGGCAGGCGTGATGGTGGTGAGGTTGGAAGGCGTGGCAAGTATCCCGCTCACCACAGGCCCGAGGATGTCCGCAGGCGATGACGAGGTTACAAAGATGGTGATGGACGAGGCGCAGGAAGTAAAGTTGCTTCCGTTTATGCTGATTGCGCCTGTGTAGGCGCCCACGGGCTTTGAGCCTGGCACGGAAAATGACAGGGAAAAGTTTGATGAGGAGCCTGCGGAAACCGAGGCGGGCGGCGTGCCGGATGCCATGTCAGATACGCCGGAAATTGAAGCTGAGATGCTGGAAATTGCATAGGCGCCTGAATTGAAAAGCGTGAGGGTGTCGGATGAGCTTCCGCCCTGCACGATTGTTTTTGTGAAGCTTGAGGGCGAGCAGGAAAGGGATTGCCTTCCAACTGAGATGTTGCCATTGGAAAGCACGGTGAGAGTGATGTCCTGCAAATCTGCAGTGGCAGGTATGTTGCCTGTTATCTGCCCCGATGTCTTTGCAAATACATCGGAGTTTCCTGACGAGAGCGCCACGCGGATCCACACGCGCTTGTTCGAGGTGTCGATGAACTGCACGCCCTGGGGCATGTTCACGGACACAGTGGACTTCGAGCCGGGCCCGAGCGCATAGACGCTGTCTGCTGCGCGGGCAATCCTTTCCGCGGTGTCCTTTGCCTGGGCGGAGCGCGCACCGTCCGATGCCGCGTTCATGGAAAAGAAGAAAAGCGCCGCAATTATCACTAACCCGAGTGCTATCACGCCCATCTGCTCAAGCGCATATTGACCGCGTAAATGCATGTGGGGTAAACCCGCCCATTGTTTAAAAACCATCCGCAGGCGCGCGGCGTCTCCAAACCGCCATACAAAATGAATACAAATAAAAGCAGCCTGCTGGAAAATGGGAGCATGCTTCAAAAGATTGTGGCGCAGGCAAAGGAAACTTGGGAAGATCCATTCAACCGCTTCCTTATACTGCTCATCATGGTTGCAGCAGGCTACGCGCTTGCCTTTGCCCCCACTGTGCAGCCGGTGGCGCCCCAGCAGTTCTCCGGCAATGCCACGCTTGATGTGCATTTCTTCTACCATCCTGCCTGCCCGCACTGCAAGGAGCAGATGCCTTACAACCAGCAGCTTGCGGAAGAATACCCTGCGGCAAAATGGAGTTACCACGACACTGCCGACCCTGCGCAGAACGAGTTTATGGTAAACGAGCTTGAGGCGCTGGGCAGGAAGCAGGAGGGCGTGCCCACCACGATAATAAACGGGACGGTGATTGTGGGCTTTGACAGGGAAAGCACGCCCCAAAAGCTGCGCGACGCGCTTTCTGCCAATGGAGGGGGCTTGAAGAATGAAACCGCGCCTGAGAAAAAGGCAATCACGCTGCCCATCGTGGGCACTGTTGACCCGTATGCCTACTCGCTGCCCGCCCTTGCAATCACGCTGGGATTGATTGACGGCTTCAATCCCTGCGCGATGTGGGTGCTGGTTTACCTCATATCGATCACGCTCACGCTCAACGACAAGAAGAAATTCCTGCTTGTGGTCGGCACCTTCCTGTTTGCATCCGGCGCGCTTTACTTCCTCATCATGGCCGCATGGCTCAATGCCTTCCTGTTCGTAGGCTATATCAGGCCCGTGATGATAGCTGTGGGCGCAATCGCGCTTTACTGGGGGATAACCTCGCTCCGCGAGTTTTGGAAAAACAAGGGTGAGATTGCATGCAAGGTGGACAATCCTGGCGAGAAGAAAAAGCTTGCAGGCGAGATTGAGGCGCTTCTCGCCTCACCGCTATCGGTTGCCACGTTTGCAGGCCTTGTGGTGCTGGCATTCACCATAAACTCCATTGAGTTCGTGTGCTCCTCGGCAATACCCGCGGTTTTCACCCAGGTGCTGTCATTGTCCAATGTTTCCGCGCTGGAACGCTACTTTTACATATTCCTGTACGTGCTGATGTACATGCTGGACGACATTGTTGTCTTCTCGCTCGCCTATTTTGCAGTGGGGGGCGCGCTTGGCAGCAAGGTGGCGTCATGGGGGCACGCAATCGGCGCGGTGATACTGATTGCGCTGGGCATTATGCTCCTGTTCGCGCCAGGGCTCCTCATGGCTTGACGCATCGCCAAACCATGCCCGAGCAGAAGCCTAACGAAAACTTAACAGTTTAAATGCTGGGCGTGTTTTATCCTCGCAGGTGATTTTGATGGCTCAAGTGGCACTAGTCAAGCAATACGCAGGCGCATTCGCACTCGTCGCAGTGGTTGTGCTTTCGCTCCTTGCGATTGCAGTAATTCCTCAGCCATCTCTGCCACCGGCTCCGCCAGGCAGCACCGTTGCAGGCTCGGACGGCCTGAAGTCTTTCACTTCCTATGATGAAATATACTCATTCCTCAAAGCCGGCTCCGGCAGCTCATATGGCAATTATGGCGGAAGGGGAGTTGCGATGGACAGCATGATGGTGAAAAACCTTGCGCCGACATCCGCACCCTCGCCATCGGCAACGGGCGCTGAGAGCGGCACATCGCAATCAGTCGGCGCATCGGATTATTCCCAGACCAATGTGCAGGTGAAAGGAGTGGACGAGCCTGACTTTGTGAAAAACGACGGAAAGTATATTTACGTTGTGAAAAACGAGTATGACAATGGAGGCAGGAGCTACAACCCATTTGGCTCTGGAAGCACTGGCAAGGTGAAAATCATCGACGCCTACCCTGCAGCGCAGATGAAGCAGGCTGGGGAAATCGACATTGAAGGGACAGTGAGCGAGCTTTTCATCCATGGGAACAAGCTCGTGGTTTTCGGAAGCATATACGTCCCATTCTACTACCCGCGCGCGCTTTCTGCCGACGTGCGCTGCCTTGGCTGCACCATGCCGCCATATTATTCATCCAATTTCGCATTCATGAGGGTGTATGACATTTCCGACAAGTCCTCGCCCAAGCTTGTCAAGAGGATCGAGGTAAAGGGAGACTACAAGGACGCGCGCATGATAGAGGGGAAAGTGTACGCGGTGTTCTCAGACTATGCAACTTACTCCTACCCGGTGCCGCTCTACCGCGTGGACGGGGCGGACAGGCAAGTGGCTCCAGCTGACATAAAGTACTTTGACTACCCGGACAGCAGCTACAGTTACAATATCTTCACAGGCTTGGACCTCAATGACCTCTCCAAGGAGGAGAGCAGGAAAGTGGTGCTCATGGGAGCCTCGCAGAACCTGTTTGTCTCCGCTGAAAACATGTATGTCACGTTCACGACATACGACTATTATGACCCGGCCTGGAAGATTTACAATGAGGTTTTCTCCCCGTACTTTGACGCTGCGACGAAGCAGAAGATGGCGGACATTGACGCAATGAACATCTCGAAATGGAGAAAGGAGAAGCTGAAGTCCGAAGAGGCGCTTTACTTCATCCAGAACAGGATATTCAACCCGCTTGACCTGACAGTGGACACTGAGCTTCGCACTGAGCTCACCAAGAAGCTCCAGGAAAAGCAGTCAGAGTCGAGCGAGCAGTACAGGAGCGTGGAAAATACCGAGGCGCACAAGTTCGCCCTTGACGGCTCATTCACCTACAAGGGGCAAGCAGCAGTGCCTGGCCATGTGCTCAACCAGTTCTCAATGGACGAATATAATGGCCACTTCAGGATTGCCACCACGAGCGGGAACACCTGGGACAGCAAAAACCCTTCATCCAACAATGTATATGTAATAGATGAAGGGATGAAAGTGGTGGGAAAGCTTGAAGGGCTGGCAAAAGGCGAGTCCATCTACTCCGCGCGCTTCATGGGCAACAGGGGCTATCTTGTCACATTCAAGAAAATCGACCCGCTGTTCGTGGTGGACCTCTCGGTGCCGACCGACCCGCGCGTGCTCGGGCAGCTGAAAATCCCAGGCTACTCGGATTACCTGCACCCATACGACGAGACGCATTTGATCGGCCTTGGCAAGGATGCTGAGGCTGCAGAGGGCGAGAACCGCGACTTTACCTGGTACCAGGGAGTGAAGCTCTCGCTTTTCGACGTGGGAGATGTGGCGCACCCCAAGGAGATTGCAAAGTATGAGATTGGGGACAGGGGCACGGACTCGTATGCATTGCAGGACCACAAGGCGTTCCTTTTCTCAAAGGAGAAGAACTTGCTGGCAATCCCTGTGCTTCTGGCGAAAATAGACCCGCTGAAGTACCCCAAGGGCGTGGAGGCAAGCACGTATGGAGACTATGTATTCCAGGGGGAGTACGTGTTTGACGTGTCGCTGGAAAAGGGATTTGTGCTTCGCGGAACAGTGTCGCACACAGACAGCGATGAATTTGCCAAGAGCGGCTACTACTGGTACAGCGGATCAAGCGTGAAGCGCGCGCTTTACATGGACAGCACGCTTTACACCGTGTCTGACATCTATGTCAAGGCAAACGACTTGGGCACACTCCAGGCAATATCTTCCCTGCAGATTGGCAATGAGACCGGCTATGGGGGAAGATATTACTAAGCCCCCGCCAGCTGGCAGCCCAAATGCCCTGCCGAGAGGCAGGGGTGCCTCCTTTTTAATATTTTAGCGACTGAAAGGGAGCAAGAATAAGGGTGGTTATTTGTCAGGCAAATCATTTGCAGTTCCTCTTTTGGCGATTTTGGGCATTTTTGCGCTCGTGCTGCTTTCAGGCTGCCTGCAGCAGGGCTGCTCGTCCGACAAGAGCTGCAAAGCATGGCAGTTCTGCGACACTGCGAAAAAGGCATGCACGCTCCGCGAAGGATACTGCAACGTGGACAGCGAATGCAACGACACGCTTAAGACCTGCCCTGCGGCAACGCACCAGTGCGCCTTCCTCCAGAACAAGTGCAGGGCAGACGGCGACTGCGGAAGCTGGCAGGTGTGCGATGCAGTGGGCAACAACACCTGCAGGCCCCGCATAGGCTATTGCGATGATGATTCTGTTTGCGACACCAATACCGAAGTCTGCAGCCCGACTCGGCACACCTGCGTGCCCAAGCCAGGAGGCTGCCTGAACCAGTTTGACTGCGAGGCATGGCAGATGTGCAACATGACTGCCAAGCGCTGCGTGCCCATGGAAGGAAGGTGCGGCTCGGATGTGGACTGCGAGCTTTGGCAGGTGTGCAACGTCACTGCCAAATTATGCGCGGTGAAGCCCGGCTTTTGCAACAATGACCTGGATTGCGCAAGCCACATGCTTTGCGACAGGGCGCTCAAGCGATGCGTGGTATCCTCGGATTCGTGCCTCACGGACAAGGACTGCAGGGAATGGCAGCTTTGCAACACGCAGACCAACAAGTGCGAGGCTCAGCGAGGCCTATGCGCATCGCTTTCCGACTGCGAATCGTGGCAGATTTGCGACGCGGCCAACCGCCGCTGCGTGAGCAGGCCAGGCTACTGCACCACCAATTCAGAGTGCAACTCGGCATACCAGCAGTGCGACGTGCCCACCCACAAGTGCGTGGTGATGGCAGGCTACTGCACCAAGTCGTCCGAGTGCAAGTACAACGAGCGCTGCGAGCTTGATCCGCTGTCGTCTTCCGCCTACCGCTGCGTAAAGGCAGTGTGCGGCACCAACAACGACTGCCCAGGGGGCTTTTGCGACCTGGTGGACCACCAGTGCAAGAGCTCGCCCTGACGCGCAGGCAGTACAGCAAGCATTTTATTCTTAAGCGGCTTTTAGCTGCCCACAAACACATTAGGAGATGAACCATATGGCAAACGCAATCAAGAACGACGAATACGGGCCTGAGATGATAGTACACGTCTATGACCCAAAGACGAAGATGGAGGGCATTGTGGTCATTGACAACACCGCAATCGGCCCTGCCAAGGGTGGCGTGCGATTGGTGCCTGACATCACCGTTGAGGAAGTGTATGGACTTGCGCGCGCAATGACTTGGAAGAACGCGCTTGCAGGCATTCCGTTCGGAGGGGCAAAGTCGGGCATCAAGGCGCCTGGCAACGCGCCCAACAAGGCTGAGCTTGTCCGCGCATTTTCCGAGAAAATCGCCCAGCTTGTGCCATCTAAGTATGTGCCGGGCCCGGACATGAACATAGGCGAGAACGAGATGGCAATCATCGCCAATACTATTGGCACCAAGCAGGCATCCACGGGAAAGCCCGCCAGCATGGGCGGCTTGCCCCATGAGCTTGGCTCCACAGGCTACGGCGTGTTCCTTGCAACCGAAGTGGCGCTTGAGTACGCAAAAATCCCTATTGCAGGCGCCACGGTCGCGCTTGAGGGGTTTGGCAATGTGGGGACATTCACCACAAAGTTCCTTACCGAGAAAGGCGCAAAGGTGATTGCAGTTTCAGATTCAAAAGGCACTGTTTACCTTGAGAGCGGGCTTTCGTATGAGACGCTCATGCAGGTGAAGAAGGAGAAGGGAACGGTGACTGCCTACCCTGGCGCAAAGGTGCTGCCAGCTTCCGACCTGTTCGGGATAAAGTGCGATGTCCTCATACCTGGCGCGCGCCCCAATGTGATACGCGCGGACAACATGGGCGCCATAAAAGCAAAGGTGCTTGTGGAAGCTGCAAACATCCCCATGACTCCCGACATCGAGCTTGCGCTTGTGAAAAGAGGCATCGTGGTGGTGCCTGATTTTGTTGCAAACGCAGGCGGCGTGATTTCCTCCTACGTGGAATTCATCGGAGGAACGGAGCAGCAGATGTTCGCCATGGTGAAGGAAAAGATAACCACCAACACGCGCCTCGTCTTTGAGCGCGCAAAGGGCGGGGACCTTCGCTCTGCAGCGCTTGAGATTGCCAAGGAAAGAGTTTCTGCCGCCATGAATAAAAAGAAATAAACGGGGATAAATTATGCTTTGCTTTGTAGCGCTCGCGGTTTTCCTGGTGCTTTCCATCTTCTCGGCAAAGTACCGCCCGCTTGCGCGCAGGGCGCTTGACTGCGTGGCGAAGAAGGCCACGCTGCGCCCGTGCGACACCGGCCTGGACGAGGAAATAAAGGCTGCAAGCATTTCAGGCATCATGAAGGTGTCGCCTGCAGGGGCATCGTTTTTGAACAGGCACTTTGAGGCGTTCTCGCTTCTCTTCACGCTGCTGTTTTTTGTCTCGCTGTTCTTCGCAGCCCAGGGGCTGTACAACTTCGTGGTGTACGGGAACTGCAATGGGTTCGAAGGCGGATTCTGCATCTATTCCGGCCTGCAGAATGCGGCTTTCCTCAAGGCGCCGTCCTCGCTGCAGGGCGTGTCCGCAGGCAACCCGAATGCGAACATAACGGTGATTGAGTTCGGCTGCTACACCTGCCCCTACACCAAGGCGGCAGAGACTGGCGTGCAGGGCATAATTTCCAATTACGGGAACAAGGTCCACTACGTCTACAAGGCATTCCCGCTTCCCTCTCACCCCTATTCGCGCGAGGCAGCCATTGCGGCTTTCTGCGCAGGCGACGATGGCAAGTATTGGGAATACAGAGCTGCGCTCTTTGCCAGGCAGGAGGACGTGAGGCAGAACGGCACCGCGGTGCTTTATGATATTTCCCGCTCGCTCAACCTCACATCGTTTGACTCGTGCTATGCATCGGGCAAGTACAACGACCAGCTGCAGAAAAGCACGGACGAGTGCACTGCGTCGGGCATCTATGGCACGCCCACGTTCTTCGTGAACGGCAAGGCGTTTGCAGGCCCTGGCGCGGTGATTGATGCCGAGAAGGAAGTGAAGAAGCTGATTGGCGAGTGAATGGATTCCAACAAACTGCGCGCGGATTTTCCAGTTCTTCAATCCTCAAAATCAATCTACTTTGATTCTGCCTGCACCACGCTCAAGCCGCGCGCGGTGATTGACGCGGAAGGCGCCTACTACTCGGAGCTGTCTGCGTGCGCTGGCAGGTCGCACCACACGCTTGCCAGGCGCACTGAAGAGAAGTTTGAAGCATCACGAGCGCGGATTGCGTCATTTGTAGGCGCAAAGCCTGAAGAGCTTGTTTTCACCAAAAATACTACAGAGGCGCTTAACCTCGTGGTGCGCTCGCTTGACTACTCACAGCGCAAGAAAGTCGTTTCCACCCCCCTTGAGCACCACTCGCTCCTCCTGCCCATAATGGAGCAGCAGAGAAGAGGAATTGTAAAAATGGAAATGATGGAAGTGAATCAGGCAGGCGAAATTCCTGAGTCCTCTTTATCAGTTATTGATTCTTCCACTGCGCTTGTGGCAGTGCATCACACCACCAACACCACTGGCATGCGCGCGCCTTTGGAGAGAATCGTGAAGGCTGCGCATGATGCCGGCGCGCTTGTTCTTATCGACGCTGCGCAGGGAGTGCCGCATTCGCGCGTGGACTTCAGGCGCCTTGGCGCGGACTTTTTAGCATTCTCCGGGCATAAGATGTGCGGGCCCACTGGCATTGGCTGCCTGGTTGGCAAAAAAGAAGCGATGGAAAGACTGGACACATTCATCGTGGGCGGGGAGACTGTAGAGACTGTGAGCCTGACGGAAGTGAAATGGAAAAACGCGCCCAAGCGCTTTGAGGCAGGCATACAGAATTATGCAGGCGCAATAGGCTTGGCTGCGGCGTGCGACTATCTTGCGAAAATTGGCATGCAAAACACCGAAGAGCATGAGAAGAAGATGGCTGGTGCACTGATTTCTGCCATCCAGTCAATCCCAGGCGCCACAATCTACGGCAGCACGTCTGCTCCGCGCTGCGCTTTGGTGTCCTTCAATCTGAAGGGCGTTTCCGCGCACCAGGTGGCGCTCATGGCGGATTCATTGTCAAAAATTGCAATGCGCTCAGGCGTTTTCTGCGCAGAGCCCGGGGCCAACGCGCTTGGCTTTGGGAAAGGCGCTGCGCGCGCATCGCTCTACCTTTACAATACAGATGAGGAAGTGCGCGTCTTTGCAGAGGCGATGCAGAAAATCGCGAAGATCGGCTGAGCGCGCATCAATTCCTTTAAAAGCATATCTGTATACTAATTATAACATGTGTTCAAGCTCAACATTTTACCTTAGAAAACCAGCCAATAGCGCCGAGAACAGGCGGCTAGGCGCGCTTTTGGCCTCGGGAAAGAGCATTCCGGAATTGGGAAAGCTCCTTGATGCCAACTGTGTGGTTCCGATTGCGGTGCACCTTGCTTACCATTACGATATCGGGAGGACATCGATCCGCGCTGAGCCGCTTGAGGCTTGGGAAAAAAGAACAGTGGCGCTCCTCAATAACCCGGGCATGTTTGAGAAAACATTTTTCATTGAGTCAGGCAATGATCTGGGCGCGCATTTCAAGAGGCATGGCTCAAAGCTCCCGGATGGCGCAAATGTATACACCTCATTGAACGGCAGCGTGGACTTGATAGGGATGGATGGCAGGGTGAAGATTGAAGCCGCCCTTGGAGATGAAAAAACGCGCGGAATTTTCCTTTTCGGCATATACCTTGAAAATTGCATTGAAATATGCAAAAACAGCCTGAACGCAATCCTGGATAGGTGGGGCAGGAAAGACGTGTTCATCGCCACAAACAAGCTCGTTACCGCGTGGGTATTCCCTTTCAAAGGAGCCGACGATTGAATTGCGCACCTCTTACCAGTCAAGCACGCATCAGAACATGATAGCGGCAGCCTGCGCGGCTTACCAGTCCAGAACGTAACCAAACACGAGCGGAGCCACTATGGTCGCGTCGGATTCTATCACGAAGCGCGGCGTGCTCGCGTCAAGCTTGCCCCAGGTGATTTTCTCGTTGGGCACTGCGCCAGAGTAGGAGCCATAGCTTGTCGTGCTGTCCGATATCTGGCAGAAGTACGACCAGAAGGGCGTTTTCTCAAGCTTGAGGTCCTGCACGAGAAGGGGCACCACGCAAATTGGGAAGTCGCCCGCAATGCCGCCGCCTATTTGGAAAAAGCCGATCTTGTGCTTGGCAGAAGTCTGCTTGTAATACTCGATGAGCGAGCGCATGTACTCCAGCCCGCTCCGCATGGCATGGATGTCCTTCAGCCCGCCTTTTATGGTCTGGGAGACGAACATGTTGCCCAGCGTCGAGTCTTCCCAGCCAGGCACGAACATCGGGAGGTTCTTCTCGGCAGCCGCAAGCAGCCAGCTGTCCTTGGGGTCGATTTCATAGTGCTCTGAGAGCACGCCTGACTTGAGAAGCTCGTACATATACTGGTGGGGGAAAAGCGGGTTCTTGTCGTTTTCGTGCTTTTGCCAGATCTTGAGGACCGCCGCCTCTATGCGCCTCATTGCCTCATCCTCAGGGATGCAGGTGTCGGTGACGCGGTTGAAGCCGTCGTTGTAAAGGTCAAGCTCGTCCTGAGGGGAGAGCTGGCGGTAGTGGGGCACGCGCTTGTAGTGCTTGTTCGCCACCAGGTTGAAGACGTCCTCCTCGAGGTTCGCGCCAGTGCAGGTGATTGCATGCACCTTGCCCTGCCGTATCATTTCCGCAAGAGACTTGCCAAGCTCGGCGGTGCTCATGGCGCCCGCCATGGTGAGGAACATCTTGCCGTCGGCAGCCAACAAGTCGCACCATGCCTGGGAAGCGTCCACGACTACGGCTGCGTTGAAATGCTTGTAGTGCTTCTTCATGAAGCTGCGAATGTACCCAGACATATCCCCACCCCGATAAACCGCACCAAAAAAAGAACGCGCGATGAAAAGTTTATTTTACGCAAAAAGTACGGCGTGAAAGTATATAACGGTTTTGGCTTTACGAGGTAAAAAAGAAGAAAGATCCTGGCTTTTACATGAATTCCTCGACATACTTTGAGATGTCTGTTGAGGAAATGTCGTGCTTTGCCAAAGGAGAGTCCTTTACGAATGGTATTTCATCGGTGTAGATCGGTCTCTCTGTTTTGTAGAAAACGCCGATTGGCCACCGCTCAGTCTCCTGCGCGCGCTTCATTGCAGCCTCGAGGCTGGATGGGTCGTGCCCCTCGGCATCAAGCTTGTAGATTTTCTTCTGGTACAAGTCATAAGGGAGGTCCTTCCTCCATGTCACGCATGGCTGGAACACGTCGATGTGCGCGATTCCCCTGTGGGCAATGCCCTGCGAAATCAGGTCGGTGAGGTGCGGGATGTCGCCGGAAAAGCCGCGCGCCACGAATGTTGCGCCGGCTGAGAGGGACATGAGGATGGGATTCACTTCGCGCTCGATTGCGCCGTTGGGAGTAGAGCGCGTCTTTGTCCCCTGCTTGGTGGTGGGGGAAGTCTGCCCGGTTGTAAGCCCATATATCTCGTTGTCCTGGACGATGTAGGTGAAATCCATGTTCCTGCGCATGGCGTGCACGAAATGCCCCATGCCGATTCCGTAGCCGTCGCCGTCCCCGCCCACTGCCACCACGGTGAGTGAGTTGTTTGCAAGGTGGATGCCCTGCGCAGGCGGGAGCGACCTGCCGTGCAGGCCTTCAAACCCGTATGTCTTTATGAAGTGCGGAAGCTTGGAGCCGCAGCCTACTCCAGACACCACCACAGTCTCATGTGGCGGGATGGAAAGCTTTGCAAGCGCTCCCTTGAGCGCAATTAGTATGCCGAAGTCGCCGCAGCCTGGGCACCAGGTGGGCGCATGCCCGGAGTTCAAGTCAGATACTGTCACCATGATATCACGTTATTTTCTTCCAACCAGGCCTGCCACGTGCGCTGCGATTTCCTCGGGCGTGAACGGGCGCGCGTCGTAGCGCAAGTATGCCTTCTCTATGTAATAGCCGGTCTTCTGAAGTATGAGGGTGCGCATCTGCGCCTCGGAATTGCCTTCTAGGATGACGGTGTTTTTCGATGCCTTGAGATTTTTGAGGACAGTAGCTGCGGGGAATGGCGAGGCATACCTTATGTGCATGAGGCGGGCAGCCACGCCTTTCTGCTCCAATAGCTTGAGCGCCTCAAGCGCTGGGCCCTTGGTGGACCCCCAGCAAACAACAGTTATGTCGGCAAGCGCCATTGATGCGCCGTAGAACGTGGGCGCGATGAAAACTTCCGGGATCACGGAGAGCTTGGTGGCGCGCTTGTCAATCTGCTTCACGCGCTCAGGCCCTTCCTCGGACGAGAAGCCTGTTTCATCATGCTCGTAGCTTGAGCATACGTGCATGCCGTTTTTCTGCCCTGGCAGGCAGCGGTTCGAAATCCCGTTTGCGGTGTATTCGTAGCGCTTGAAGGCGGTTGCTGCTTCCATCTTTTCGTCGCTCATGAGCTTGCCTCGCTCGACTTTGAGGGGTAGCTTCCTGAAGTCCTCCACGGTCTGCGAGCTTTCTGACAAGTACTTGTCAAGGAGCACGATTACCGGCACCTGGAGGAGCTCGGCGATGTTGAAGGCATTGAACGCCTCAACATAGCACTCGGTTGCGTCGCCAGGCGCAATCACCACGCGGGGGAACTCGCCTTGGGATGCGTGGAGCGAGAAGAGTAGGTCTGCCTGCTCGGTGTAGGTGGGAAGCCCTGTGGAAGGGCCTGCCCGCTGGGAGTTGAATATCACGCAGGGCGTTTCCATCATGCCCATCATGCCCAGCGCCTCGGACATGAGCGAGAAGCCGCCGCCCGATGTTGCGGTCATGGAGCGCGCGCCTGCGAATGCCGCGCCTGCAATCATGTTTGCCGCTGCGATTTCATCCTCTGTCTGCTTCACGATGATTCCGAAGTCCCGCTCGTGCCCTGCCATGAGGTGCAGTATTGCGGAGGACGGGCTCATGGGGTACTCGGCC
>Ga0247841_10002997_pt1 | contig 32155 bp, 22 predicted proteins | sample LaCruzMarch2015__2_FD_192410 | JGI IMG/M metagenome (GOLD analysis project Ga0247841, IMG submission 192410) | Freshwater microbial communities from meromictic Lake La Cruz, Castile-La Mancha, Spain - LaCruzMarch2015_18m | ecosystem: Environmental > Aquatic > Freshwater > Lake | place: Spain...
GCGTGCTTGTGCGAGACGACCGCGCCGCCGACGGCCAACTCGCCTTTGACACCCAGCTTGTCGAGATAATAGGCCACCGACAAAATGGTGCGGCCCTGCACGTTGAACGCCACTTCCCCCGGCAGAAAGTTGCGGAAAAAACTGCCGCAGGTGCCTTCGGTCGGATAGCGGCGTTGGCGATGCCGCACAATCTCCGCGCGCCGGCCGCGCGCAAACGCGGTGGCCGCGGCATCCGCGCGGTCAAGTTCAAAAGTGGCGTCCAGCACAATGTGGGCTCGATTATGCAACACCGACGTGTCATAGCCAAACGCAAACCACGCGCGATCCACCGTCTGAATCCGCCCCCTGGCGCGCTCGAGCATCCGCGCGCGCACCAATCGCTCGCCGATGAACCGCTCGAAATAATGAACATTGATGAAGAGCGCGCCGCCGATCGTGCCGGGAATCCCGCTGAAATCTTCCAGGCCGGTGAGCTGCTGGTCGAGGCACGCTTCAATCAACGTGTCAATCGCCACGCCGGCCTCGGCCTGCACGAGGCCATGGGCAGGATTGGCTTTGTCCAGCACCACCTGCATTGCGCACGCCGCCGGTTTGATCAGTAAACCATCAAAGCCGTCATCACTGATCAAAACATTCGCGCCCGCGCCGAGGACAAACAAGTCCAGCACGTGTTGCTGCGCAAAGGCGAGTGCCGCTTGAAAATCCGCGTCGCACTGCGGTTCGCAGAAATAGCGCGCCGCGCCGCCGGTGCGAAACCAGGTGTGCGCGCGCAGGACAATGTGTTCATCAAAGTGCATCAGCCATTATAAGGAAAAGCGCCGGCAATGACAACACCACCGCGCCGTGCGGCATGCGGTTCACCACGAAGTTCACGAAGAGCACGAAGGAAGCAAACGTTTTTTTATTTTAGCCACTGATTGACGCAGATTGTCGCTGACCATTCTGCAGAATTCGTTTCTGCGGGAGGGTCGTCGGCCACGACTACCGTGCAGCCCGCCAGCCTCGTTTCTGCGGGAGGGTCGTCGGCCACGACTACCGTGCAGCCCGCCAGCCTCGTTTCTGCGGGAGGGTCGTCGGCCACGACGACCATGCAGTCCGCCGGCCCGCAGTCAGCCAGGTGGCTTGGCATTGCGCCTGTGTCCCCCTTTTGAAAAAGGGGGGGATTTGTTGTTGCAGTGGTCGCGGGGTCTCCGCATGCAAAGAATGGGAGCCGCCTCCGTGCGGCGAATGCAGCGTCTGCAGCAGATTCGCGACGCGGAGGTCGCTCCCACTTTACAGCAGCGGCGCAGACGGCAAACGCTGCGCTGCTGCACCATAAATTGTTTCGTTGCGAAAGAATTTCCTCTCTCAAACGACATAAAATGTTGATTGAGCCGACGCCGGCAATGCGCAAGCGCAAGCACAACAACCGCGAAAGATCACAAAAGAACGCAAAGAAAGAACGTGAATTCAGATGCTGACCTTTTGTGCCTTTGTGCCTTTGTGAGAGGCATTTTGCGCTGCGCTTGGCTACAGCGGCGCATGGATTTAAACGACTCGGCCGGTCGTCTGCGCAGCTCAGGCAGGCATGTTCACTGTGAAAATCGTGCTCTAAAGGCCTGAAAACGCCATGTTTTGAAATGAGGAGATTGAAATAATCTTGTCGGATTCAGTCCGATCCAATCAGCGAAAGCAGCTTGCGAAATTCAAAGCGTCCAATGCTCCCCATGTGATGAACTATATTCTCTGCACGCAGCCTGATGCTCTTGTCTTGGCACACAAGAAGGGCGTTCAGAACCTCCATGAGATCTTGCTCGTCGCACCCCAGTTCCCAAGACTCCTTCGTTTGACCCACCAAGTATTCCACGCAGAGCATTACTTTTTGAGGAAACTCGCGAGTATAACTGCGTAGCTCCGCCATTAGGTCGTGTGAATTCATGGGCTTTGCTGCATACCTCAGCGCTTGCGATAAATTGCTGATCTTCCATTCACGATCAAAATGTGGCGAGACAAACCACAAAGCAAAAGCCGAGAGTTCTTTCAGCTTTGGCGTCAAGTCACAGTCATCATTGTGGCAGAGCAGACGATATTCCCATAGAGCTTTCATGCGCCCAAGTATTTCAACTTCAATAACTCTGTCTTGTGTGAGGATCCAGCCAACATGGTGCAGAGCACTGTATTTCAATTCATCTGATGCCTTGCACCAGAAGAGATCCATCAAACCATCACTCTCCGTCAAGGACAATATACCGAGCCAATAAAAAGTTACAATATGATCTGCAAGTGATTCCTCGGGATTTTTCAGATGAGCCTTGGTTGTCCAATCAGTGCCAATTCGCCTGATTGCCACTCTATAGCATTCTGAAAGTACATCAAGCACTTTGCTATAGGGCTGGCAGAACACGACATATGTTCCCCATGCGGTCTCCCAGTAAGACTTTGCTGTCTCTTCACTAGGAAAAATAGTCGATGCATTTTGGGCAGCCCAAGCTGGAGCCACACGCACAAGCCAAGGGAAGAACCTGCCATAGGCGGAACGTATGGCAAGAGACGGATCGTGTGCTGTGTTGAGATGTCTTTCCAGTTTCTCCCTGACCTTCGGCATAGACTCGAAGTTATCGCCAGTGCCGTCTGAAGCGCTCTTGTCTTTGGCCTCATGCTTGTACACCCATAGAGCGTATCGGATAAGGCAATGGAGAGCCTCGCCGCGAGTTGTGTTGATGCACAAGGTGGGCGGATCCATGTTCTGGCCACCATAAGCAGCCTCGTGTTCGGGTGTCGGGTCAGGATCCTCGGTCAGAACATCCAGCATCTTCCAGACCTTCTCGCGGCAACTCAAGGGAAGCATCGCGGGACCTTCCACAAAAGCATTGCTCAAGAGCGAGGCAAGATAGCGGCGTGTTAATCCCCAATCGTGATCATCGCCGGTACGCCGAACGGCAGTTGGAGTGTCGCGTGGCTGTTCTGCGATCCATACGCAGAAATCAATAAAATCATCCCATGGGAAAACATTGCCATTTCTCAAGGCACTCTCAAACCCCCGAAGGAATTCGCGAATGTACATCAATGGCAGATTCTTCAGTTTCCAAACGATGGCTGCAAAGCGCTTCGGTTCCTTGGCCACAACAGAAGACAATACGCCAGAAAGGCCATCAAGAGACGACTCGAAGCTATCTCCAGATGGATCCCAGGATTCGAGATACTTGATTAATTCATCCTCGGACATCTTCTCTATCTGATCTTCGTTTAGTGGGCTTATTGGGCCTGTCCAACTAGTCACGTACATGTCGAAATCGGGATGTTCCGGCTCGCCAAACTCAGCCAGAAGTTCCTCGTGCCGTTCCTTCCATTCGCGCGGTAGGTGGTTGCCTACAAGAGTGAGAAAACGCAACTTCATGTATCGAGCGTACTTCGCGTGCTTATCCGTGCGGCTGTCTTTGTCATCTGAGTCGGACTCCACCAAGTCAGGTATGCGATATTGATCAATCATCTTGAGCAGGTGCAATTGCCGTTCAGCACTGAGGTCGCCGAACACTCTTGTGAGTAGATGAAGATACTCATGCCGTACTTCGATATCGTACATAAGCGTCGAATCTGACACATGGGACCACACAAGCTCTCTATAGGACGAGCATTGTTCACGCAAAAGGTGCAGCGCAATACGATGGAAGATTCTGTATGGTCTGCTATCCAATAAGTATACAACCTTAGACAGGTACATTTTGTTCGATCTGACCAAACAAGTGGCGGTATCGCGCACTGATTTCACCACAATGCCCAGAAGATCCTCGCTGTTTTGCTCGTGATCTTCAACGGCGGGTCGTAACGCGTATGAAGCATCCGCGGGTGCGGTTGTTTCGTTGCCCGCACGGTAGACATCCATGATGGATTGGAGCACGTCACAGAGAACTGGGAGGATGGGTGCACCCAAGAGTGACACAATTTCAGGCACCTGTTTCTTCATGATGTCTTTATAAACCCACAATTCACATTGCGATTGCGGCTCCTTTCGCGTGTATATTCTTGCTGTTGCGATTGCCTCTTTTTCAACTTCTATGCACTTAATGCCGATGACTTCCCGCAGCAATGCCTTTGCCGCGTCGTCTTGCCCTCCTTTCGCAAGAGTAACAACAAGACTGGCAAGCTTGGTTGATAAAAATTGAGCATTATATTTTGTATGTGCCCATTGTTTACATAGATCAATCAACGACACAGAAACGTTCGCTGGCATGCATAGAATTGCATCAAGGAGATCCTCCATTATGGTTGGATTATCAGTTGGTGCGGCATGCGCAATAATGTCTGCAATAGTCTCTGCGGGAATCTTGTCTTTGGCCATCCTGACTAAGTAAGTCGCCTGAGGCCAAGCAGGAAAACGCATCACACCGTCCTCACGTGTTACCTTGGGTGGAGCAGAGAAGAAGCCTGCGGATCTCAGAGTATCCAACCACTGTTCATTTGCCAAGTGTTCGAAAAAGTGTCTGAACAGAAGAGGGTCAGTGAGCAGTTCGGTTACTTCATCCAAGGAACTGCTTGGATTAGAAGATGCCGCAAGCTCTTCAAGACGTCTCAGCCTATCGAAAAATTTCATGTCGGTCATACGTTTTAAGTTCGTTAAGGCATGCATGAGGATATTTCCAGTAACGAATCTGTGCCAGACCACCTACGTAACAACTCATCTATAGCCGTGTACTTGTCGGGGCCTCTCAACAGTGGGTATCTTACAACTTGCACCTTGTATTTGCTATAACAGGCATCCTGAATCTGCTCTTGGTGCGTGTCACGAGACAGACGTGGCTCTTGGTTTGATTCTTCTATCTTCTTGAACTCTTCTGGTAACAAAATAAACCTCATCGGCATGCGTCTCACTTCTCTGCATCGCTGAATGTCTTGCTGACACTTGTAAGACACTTCTAATAGAGTCTGGATGGGTGCTTCATCAATGCTACAACCTAAGAAGAGAATGTCCTTGAAGGTAAATGCTGAATGTAGGAATGGTCTGAGAGTTCTGTCTGGGTTGTAGTGCAAGTCAAATTCATCGTCTGAAAGTACAATGTTGTCGCGGTCGATCTCTGTGCCGTCTGATCTTACAATGCCATGTATATGAAACAAAGAGCCAGTGCGAAGCTCGGTAGCAGAAATCTCGGGGATTACATAGAGGCGCTTTGGGGGACGAAACTGTTGAGCAAGAAGATCGTCATAGTTGATGGTAATACAGCCACAGAATGGCAGCTCGGCTATAAACTGATAGCCACGTCGAGAGTTGTGACTAGGATATCCATAGCATTCCTTAAGGACCTTATAGTATGCGTCGGCATTGCTTCTTTTTGCTTGTCCGGCACGTCCTGTGAGTTGTCGAGCACGTTCTGCCTTGTCTAGTATGCTTGAAATAGGCGGAGCTGAAGGCACAGCACATTCCCGACACAACTTCTCCACGAGTTCGTTCCAGCCAGTTCCATATACTGAAGATGAAAGGCCACTCCCTACAAAGGCAACGCAGTTTCCTTGCTTGACACAGCTCTCAATGGCCTTGAGAGATGACGTGTTAAAGAAATCCTGCAAGTCCGATAGACTCATCTGATTCTGACCCTGGCAATGTATATGTGAATAGCGATTTTTGCCCCTTGAAATGAAGCTTATTACACTTATACACAGCCAGTTTCCGAGACATCGTGGAAATTTGCATCCAGCTCTGTCTGGAGCATAAACACTAGGCCAAGGCGCCTAACCATTTCGGTCACGTAGCGGACTTCTTCGATGGTCAGGCCGCGGCCTAACAGCGGTTTTTCGCGATATGACAGCCATTTTTTGATAACTTGATAGCCGCCAATCGTGTAGTCCCAGACTGGTTCGGGTATGTTGCGCCAGCAGCAGTCGTTGTTGAGATAAATGTCGAGCGCGCCGTTGTGCTTGACGGTCTTGCCTTTGCCGGGCATGGTCACGCCGGCCTTGCCGGCATGGCCCCAGCCGGCCGTCAGGTCGAGATCGCCCACGTCTGGATTGACCGGCTGGCCGTCCACGCGGGTGAAGACGGCGATAGATTTCAAGTTTTCAGGGATCGTGCCGGCCGTCACGCCGGGCACCGGCGTTTCGGTGTCGAGCAATGCGGCGACTTTCCGACCGAGCTCGGCTGAGGCGAGCAGCGCTTCTTTGCTGGCGGGCAATGGAATCCGCGGCCAGTCTTGCCGGATGCCGTCCGCGTTTTCTTTGAGGTACGCGGGCGAGTAGCCGATGGCCAAGGCGTGAATCCAGATCAGTTCGGCGGTGGCTTGATCCGTGTCCGGATCGGGCAGACCGAGCGATGCAAGGTAATTGCGCGCCAGTTCAGAAAGGTTGGCCTTGGTAGGCTGCTGTTTTGTTGCAAGCATGCCAGGCAAGGAATGTTCTTGGCCAGCTTCTGAATCTGCATCGCTCTTGATGAATACTGGAAAATGGCGTGCATGACCGCTCAGACAATCATAATCCACGACCAAGCGCGAAAACAAAAAAGGTGGTCCTTCTGGGTCCTTGTCTGCTGTATCACGCGTTATTAAGAATGAATTGCCGTGAAACCTTTGGGCGAGTAATTGTGGTGCCGGTCGCGAAAACAAAGGTTGGATTGATGCATCAAGATACGCAATCCTTATGTCAAATGGTTTGAAGGGATACGGGACGATATTTGATTTGCTGTATTGGGTCTTGCCTTTAAGTTTTGCTCGGGTTCGCACAGCGTCAAATTCGCCTGACGACAACATAAACTCTGGCCGTTGCGCCTTCATTTCTTCATCTGACACACTTGAGTCTAGATATGATTTGAGTATGTCAAGTTTACTGGCCCCATCTGCATAGACAATCAGCGAATTTCCTCGCCGTTCAATCGGTCCATTCAGCGGGTGTTCTGCACATAGTTCAGTGACACTAGGCCACGCGAGGTATTGGCCGGTCACATCAGACGGGCGGAAGCTCCAGCGATTTTCTTTTGAGGGATTGGCGTTTTTGTATTGGCCGTTGAAATTTTTGGCAGCAAGGCTGACCACAAGGTCTTGGCGTTTGCTCGCGCCCCAGAAATGGCGGAAGCAAATCATTGGTGGACTATCTTTGGGCAATTCTCCAGCGGCTCTCGTGGAACTTTTCACGCCTGTCTTCACTAAAACGCAAATGGCAGTGCCAACACGGATGCCTTCGCGATTCCATTCGGTTGAAAAGACGGATGGGTCGGGTTTGCCTTCCGGCGTGAGTTTGCCGGTCTCGCGACTGTCGCCGTTCATGCAATCCAGCCACATTTTGTTGAATTCCTTGTGAAAGCGTTCGCGCATGACCACATATGAAGGATCGCTAATCCACGAGTGGTTCGAGATAAACGAGACGACGCCGCGCCCGCCCTTTTCTGCGATGCGTTTCTCGGCCAGGCGGAAGAAGCGGACATAGAGGTCGTCGAGATTGAATTTTTTGATGCCCCATTCAGTGTTCAAGCCCTTTTTGTAGGGTTCGACCAAGTCGTTTTCTTCTTCGGGGCTGATGCCGGCAAAGGCGTTGTAGGGTGGATTGCCAAGAATGACCAAGATTGGTTTTTCCTGTTTGACTCTTTCGGCGGCGTCCCTTTCCTCAGCGAGTTCAGGCAGCAAAATCTGTTGTTTGGCCTTGTCTTTGGGCGGCTCCCAGCCGGTCAGCGCATTGGTAAGATAGACGCCGATGCGTTCGTTTTTCGCGTCACTGAGCGGCGCACCGAGCGATTCGAGCAGCAAGCCGATCTGCAAATGCGAAATAACGAATGGCGCGGGCAGAATCTCGAAGCCAAAGACGCGCTCGATAGCGGCTTTCTTAAGGTCATGGGCGACCAGCGCATCGCCGCCTTTTTCATGGAGCGTCTTGGCGATGCGGCACAAAACCGAGCGCAGATAAGCCGCCGTGCCGCAGCACGGATCGAGCACCACCACGCGCGCATCGGCCAGGCCGTCGGGAATATTGAGTTCTTCGCGCAGGACGGTGTCGACGCGCTCGACTTGATAGTCAACAATTTCGCTGGGGGTGTACCAGACGCCCAGGTCTTTGCGCAGTTCAGGATCGAAGGCCTGCAAGAACGGCTCGTAGAAATATTGCACGGCGTGGCCTTCATCAAAGGCCTTGAAGAAGCCGGCTTGATCAACGCGATTGAGCGCGGCGGCGGTCCAGTCGAGCACTTCAACGAGGCCGAGTGGCCCGAGTTTCGAGGGCGTGGCGACTTGCTCGAATAGGGCGCGGATCATGGGGACGCGCAGGAACCAGCCGGCCATGTGCCACTGGAAATGCTCGCTGTCGCCTGCGTAAGCGGAACCGGTGGAGCTCAGCGCATCTTTGAATTGCTGGCCGTGCTTGGCTTGGGCCGCGTGGCGGCGCGCCCAGATGACCCAAGCGGAGAAGACGCCATAAAATAACGTTTGCACCAGCGTGGAGCGAAAGAAATGGTCGCCTTTCTCGCCAGTGAAATGAAGCCCGAGAGATTCTTCCAGCGCGGTGCGCAAGGCCACAAGCGCGGGCACATCGGCTTGTTCAACGCGCGTCTTGGCGTCGCGGGCATAAGAGGCAAGAATGCCGGCCACATCCTGCGGCGAGGCCAGCGGCGCATTGTGCAGGAGCACGCGCAGAAGATATTCGACCAGGCCGGCGCCGTGGCGTTTGGCCGTGGACTGCGGATGCGCGGCGAGGCGCCAGAATTCTTCGGCGGTTGCGCACAAGGCGTAGGTTTCGAGCAAGGCGGGCTGGCCGTTCTGGTCTTTGCCGACTAGGACAAAAGCGTGAAGGTTGGTTACGAGCACGAGCCCGTGGCGTTCCCAATAACGCTTGACTTGATCGGATTGGGCGACCGCGAGCAGCGCGGCGCCGGGCGCTTTGACTTCGAGCACGCCGCGCGCGGGCAGTTGGGCGGTGAAGATTGTGTCGTCATCGGCCTCTGCGCCGCGTTTGTTTTTGAACTGTTCGGCGGTGAAGAGGCCGCCATCGGGCAGGCCTGCGCCGCGGTTTTTCAGATGAATGATGCAGCGGACTTTGGGCGCGAGCGTGGCGCCAACGGCATTGAGCAATGTGGCCAGCGCGGGGTAGAACGAAGTTTCGGCGACGTTGGCGCGCGTGGCATGAATCGCGCTGATGTCGCTTAAGTACTGCTCGACGATGGCGTTAGTGTTCTGTTTCATGAGCCTGCGAAAGTTGAAATATTATAGGCGGCCGGCGGTGGAAAGTCAAGCGCGATTTTACTCAGCGCGAATAAAAACTATTAATTTGTACGTTTTGTGCCATTTTATGGTTGACGTGCCCGCGCGACAAGCGTACAATACAAAACCATGAAGACAATCGCGTATCGAATGCTCAAAATGGTTTTGCTGATAGTGGTGGCGTGTGCAACAGTCCCGGCGATGTCGAACACCCCGCCGGTGCGTGCCGGCACTGCGGCATGTGCGCGCGTCAAGTGGTTTCCCGCGTTCTCGCCGGCGCAGTTGACCAATGTACCGGGCCTGTATTTTGTGCCCGGCCTGAAAGGCTATCAACAAACGGAGGAGCACACCTGCGGGCCCGCGGCGCTGATGAGTCTGGCAGCGTTTTATGGTGTCAAGGGCATGGCGCTCGATCGGGCCACCGAACTGCGTATCGCCAAGGAAGCCGGCAGCCGCAGCATGGATGTGCGCAAGCACGGCGGCAAACCCGGCACAACCCCGGCAGAAATGCAGCGCTGGCTGGTGACCAACGGCTTTGACGTCACCATCGAGTATGAAAACAAAGAAGACGGCGCGGCCTTGCGCAAGCTCCAGAAAAATCTCGAACAAGGATTGCCAACCCTGGTCGAATGGATCGACCTGCAGGGCCATTGGGTGGTCGTGGTCGGCTACGACACGCGCGGCACCGATGATCCATGGGATGACGTGCTGATTTTTGCCGACTCGTTCGACCGCTATGATGACAATCAGGATGGCTACACGTATGTCAACGCCAATCGTTTTTATTGGTTGTGGTTTGATGCGTTTTACTTCGACACGCTGACCTGGCGCACGATGCTAACCGCCACGCCGCGCAGCGCGGTGGCAGAATCAACCGGCAAGAGATGAAGACATTGAATCCCGCCTGTGGCGCATGCGCGTCAACTTAAGCGGCTGGAAGCCGCTTCTATGTCCAGCGCCGCACGTAGACGCGGCATCTTGCCGCGTTGCTGGGAAAAGCGGCTGGAAGCCGCTTCTACGACAGACGTGCTTGTTAAGTTGACGCGCATGCGCCGCTGGCGGGACTCCACGCAGCATCGAATGTTGAAGTGCATACCGCAGACCACGATTCATGCGCCTTCTGCCGCTGCAACCGAAAACCGAAAACTGTAAACTGCCTGGCAACGGTACGTCTGTGCCAAACCACAAAATCGTTCGCCGCGGACGATTTTCCTCAGTCGACGCCGGGGTCATGCGTTGACTATTGCACAAAACAACATACTGCTATACTAGTTGCATGGCTCGTCCTCTGCGCATAGAAGCTCCAGCCATGTGGTATCATGTCATGAATCGCGGTAATCGACGATCACCGGTATTTCTTAACGATCGTGATTTTGAATCGTTGTATCGGTTGGGAAAAACGCTACATGACCGTACGCGAATGCGCCCGTCTTCAGTCCATGGAACGCTTGAAACATTTTCCACCGGGCATTTCAGCTATGAAGGCGCTTGGAAATGCGGTGAATGTCACAGTTGTTGAGAATATATTGACAAATCTTATAGATCTGCTTTGATTTGTGCCCAAGAATGATCGCGGGGGTGGATGGTTTCAGGCGTGAACAATTGACACTTACAGACGATTGGACTATTGGAGCAACGCATTTTCTCGACGGCACCTCCTTCTCGAATGTTTAGAATAAAGGGGCCAGAACGATCATGCGTTCAATGCTGCACAGCTTTCTGTGGCAAACATGCTGCGGCAGACGGCGGGCAGGGCCTGCTCGGTTCGGTTTGCTGGAAGAGTGGAAGGTTGGAAGAATGGAAAAAGGAAACGGGAGCGCGGCAAAGGTGAATACTCGGAAAAACTCAGCAATGGAAGCGTCACGGATGCGTCTCCCAACTCCAAATTCGTTCACAGAACGAATTTACTTACCAAGTTTGACATATCAGCGCGGATAATGCTATGATCTCAATATTGATCTGGGCTCCGGTGCTTGTGGAGCCGTGCAAAATTGGTGCAGATTGTTCCAATATCCTTTGAAACACAAGGCACAACCTGCAGAAACAGAATAAATAGTACATAGGTATAACGACTAGTTCTGCCAGACGATGACAACCATCAGCAAACGCGGTACGGCATCCTCATGAAAACGATATACGTGGAAACATCGATCCTTAGCTACTTGACCGCGCGTCCCACGCGCGACCTTTTGGCGGCGGCCCGTCAACAGATAACGCGCGAGTGGTGGGACACGCGCCGGGCGTGCTACGATCTGTTCGTTTCGCCACTCGTGGAGCAGGAGGTTAGGCGCGGCGACCCGGATGCCGCTCGACGCCGCGGCGAGGCGCTCGGCAACCTGCAAGCACTCGAAATCGTTGAGGAAGCCTACGAGCTTGCAACCGCACTGATTGCGGAGAGCGCCCTGCCGTCCGCCGCGAAGGACGATGCGACGCACATCGCGTTGGCTGCGGTACACGGCATGGACTACCTGCTCACATGGAACTGCCGCCATATTGGCAACGCTGAGACCAAGCCAGTCATTCGGACTGTCTGTGCCAAACACGGCTATGCGTGTCCGGAGATATGCACGCCGGAAGAACTGATGGGAGATCAAGATGAAAGCTGACCCTATACTCAAGGAACTTTGGGAGATCAAGGATGGCCTGGCCGCCGAATGCGATCACGACCTGCGTCGTCTCTTTGATCGCCTGAAAGCGTCGCAGCAAGACCGTGGCCTTCGCTTGGTGAATCGAACAAAGCGGCACATGAGAGTGGCAGAACCAGAGGGTCCAGGTTACGGCTCGCAAGCTCGCCGCGCCTGACCCTCGCCGTTCAAACGACAAAAAATGTCGATTGCGAGCCACGACCGACCGTAGTTGGAAGGCTGCGCCGAAGGCGAGTCGAAAGTGGCGACGCTGCACGCGCAGCACAATGCGCGGATGTTGGTAATGAACTGCCTGATCAAGCCGCCGTCCGTCGCACTAGCTCCGTCTGCTCTCCGTGGAAAATCTGACGGCGTTCTCGTTTTATGAAGCCGAAGCGCGGAAAGGTGCATGGTCGGTAAAATCCAGCAATGGAAGCATCAGCGTTGCGTGTCGCAACTCCGCATTTGTTCACAGAACGAATTTACTCATCGAATTTGACATGTGAGCGCGGATAATGGTATGATCTCAGCATTGATCTGGGCTCCGGTCATTGTGGAGCCGTGCGAGATTTGTGCAGAACAGTAACTACGATACTTTATGCGACCCGATGCGACCCGATGCATAACAGTTCATATATGCATGTTATGCGACTTACCAGTGATCCGCAGCGGGTCACCGGAAGATGAAGTCTAACGTTGGGCGTGAATCAAAACCAAGGAGAAACCGATGAGCAGAAAAGGTCCTTTTGGTCTTTGGATGGGCATGACTCTCGCAGATTTTGAAGCCCAACCAGATGAGATCGCGCCAGCAAAATACGGCGTTGAGACAGTTTCAAAGCCTCATTAAGCTATGGAAAAGGGAAAAGAACTGATTGCTTATTGCCAGATAGCATTTGGAACGAGCCGCCAGATTGGATGCAGTCGTTGCTCAATATGGAACGCCATCTGATGACGGAATGGTCATCTGAACACGGGATTTCTCTTCCAGATTCACTCGCTTCTATAGTTTTGATCGCCGACGCAAACGATACCTCTAGCGGCTGCATTGCCATAGAGTATTCTTTTGAGAATATCGGTTCCGCTCAGGCGGAAATTGCCGACGCAGAAGATGATGCGTTGTGATCAAAGTAATCTCTATGCACACCAAGCCCCTTGCGCGGACGCCATTTACGCTTCACACGCTTGTCGGTGCTAACATCATTGATTGTGCCGAGCAAGATACAGTATGGAGGATGTATGTCGCTCATGGTAACACATATTAGTTCTCACGGCATCATCCACGCCACAGACTCGAATCTCACAAGAAGCGACGGTAAAGCTGATGGTGAAGCGCCAAAAACATTCTCGGTTGTTTTCCTGAACGCCGGAATTACAGTGGCCGGCACTTATTCCGTGGCAGGTTTAACAATGAACATCTGGCTGGATCACTTCATTAGAGAGCAACAAGAGAAAAAATGCGTCTCCTTGGCAGAATTCGCCAATTACCTGGGAAAAGCCTTGGAGAAGGAAATGACGCAAGAAGAGAAAGAGGGAGGCAGTATGATGCACATCGCAGGATATGTTGAAGATACCAGAGGATGGCACCCAGAGTTCTGGTTCGTGCGAAACGTTTACAATATTGACATGCGCACTGGAGAGTACGGTGATTTCAGACAGACTTTTCAAGTGACAGAGGACTTCTGGCAACGTGATTGGCCACAGCACAAGCTTGCTGCAAGTTTCAAAAACGGCGGGTACCAGATCTATACCAATGGCTTCACTTCGGGTCGTGTCAGCTTCATGATTCTCCAGCAGCACATGATGGACTTCTTCAATCAGATATGGCAGATTCGCGAATGGCATTTCAGACCACCAGTTTCTTTGGATGAAAGCAGGCTCATTGTAGACCTTTACATTCAGACAATAGGTGTTCTCTTCCGCCTAAGCGACTATAGCGCACCGCTAATCGGCGGAACGCCGCAGACATATGCAATACCCGCCCCCTCAAGTTCTTTGCCCGCGACGGGTTCATGCAGTGCCAGTTGACACTTAGCAGCATGCCTAGCGCTCATATAGAAAGTAGGAAAGCAGCGATGCCGGTGGGCAGACGACAGAAAGTGTCGTTTGATCTTTCCTGCCACCAGGAATAGGCTTCTGGGAAGTATGCTGGGCGGCTGCCGTTGCGTTTGTGTGCGCGAAACGCTATACTTTGGCAGTTCGGAAATTGTTCGCGTGCGGCTGTGGCCGCTTTTGTTTATGGAGTATTTTGCATGAGTAAGACTGTGTACGGGCCTGATAATCCCCATCCGCTCTCGACCCTCAAGACCGAGCTGGTCTGGGAGGGCAAGTATGATGAATTCGGGAATCGGCGCGAGGTGGACGTGGCCGCGTGCGCCATGCCCATGCAGAAGATTGAGACGATTGACCAGCCGCGCTCCGAGGCCGCCGCCGCCGGCCAGCTCCAGTTGTTCGAGCAGACCAGCAAGCGCCTCGACGACTTCCGCAACATGCTCATCTGGGGTGACAACAAGCTTGTCATGGCCAGCCTGCTCAAGCAGTTCAAGGGCAAAATTGATCTCATTTATATTGACCCGCCGTTTGATGTCGGCGCGGATTTCACCATGAATGTGCCCATCGGCGATGAGAGCGACTCGGTCAGCAAAGACCAGTCGGCGCTCGAAATGGTCGCCTACCGCGATATGTGGGGCAAAGGTACGGACAGCTACCTTCACATGATGTACGAACGGCTTGCTGTGATGAGGGAATTGCTTGGCGAGAAGGGCAGTATCTATGTGCACTGTGATTGGAGGATGGTCGGAGCTCTGCGCACGTTAATGGATGAGATGTTCCCCTGTTTTGAGAACCTTATATCATGGAAACGCTCAGCAATATCTGCTGGTGTGAAGACACAATGGAGGAACAGCCAAGATTTCCTTATGTTTTACTCAAAGTCCGGTAAACATACGTTCAACCCACAGTTTGGTGAATACTCGGAGTCGTCTAAAAAGCACTACAGCAGAAGAGATGATAAGGGAGTGTTTCGCACTGTCCCTCTTATGGGGAGTGGGAGAACATTAGGCGAAACAGGACAACCTTGGAGAGGAATAGACCCGAACAAACGCGGCAAGAATGGAATGCACTGGCTCAAAGTTCACGCCACACTTGAAGAGCTGGAAGCAAAGGGGCTTGTACTGTGGAACTCCGAAGGCATGCCAGAACTAAAGTATTACATGGAAGAAGCCAAAGGTGTTTACATATCGGATTTTTGGGACGACATTGATGTTATCAACTCCATGGCAATGGAGTATCAAAATTATATGACCCAGAAGCCCGAAACGCTACTTGAACGCATCATAAGTGCCAGCAGCAACGAAGGCGATCTGGTTGCCGATTTCTTCTGCGGCAGTGGCACGACGGGCGCGGTGGCCGAACGTTTGGGCCGGCGCTGGATCATGGCCGACTTGGGCCGCTTCGCCATCCACACCAGCCGCAAACGCATGATCGAGCGGCAGCGGCAGTTGCATGACGATGGCAAGCCTTACCGCGCCTTTGACGTTTATAATCTTGGCCGGTACGAGCGGCAATGGTGGCAGCAATCGCAATTGCATGGCGCGGACGAGGAGCATCGGCGCATCGTGCTTGAGTTCTTCAAGGCCGAAGCGTTTGAGTCAGGCCGCGCGCCGTCACCATTGATCCACGGCCGCAAAGGCACGGCCTTGTGCCATGTTGATGGCATTGACTCGGTGTTCACGCGCGATGAAGTGAAGCAGGTGGCCAAGGCGGTCAAGGCCGCGGGCGGCAAGGAGTGTTACTGCCTCGCATGGGAGTTCGAGATGGAGCTGCGGCTGACGGCGAACGCGCTCGAGTCCGAGCTGGGCGTGAAGATCAAGTTGATTCAGATTCCGCGCGAGATCATGGAGAAGAACCGCAAGAACCCGCCGCCGTGGCTCGAGGTCGCCGTGCTCGAAGCCGCGCCGGTCTACCATGCGACCGACAAGGGCAAGGCGGTTGACATCAAGCTGGCCAAGTTCATGCCATCACTGGCCGAGGTGCCGACCAAGGAGCTTGAGGCGATCAAGGAGCGCGCGGTCAAGAGCGGCATGGATTTCATTGATTTCTGGGCGGTCGACTTCGACTGGCAGTCCGACAAACCATTCAATCATCATTGGCAGGATTACCGCACGCGTAAAGATCGCAGCCTGAAAACCGTCAGCGACGCGGGCCACGTCTATCCAAAGAAGGGCACGTACACGGCCTGCGTCAAGGTGGTGGATGTTTTCGGCTGCGACACGAGCATCACGGTGGAGGTGAAAGTATGAAGAATGAAAGAAGAATGTATGCGGTGTTGACGGGTGACATTGTTGATTCGAGCAAGCTTACGGGCGTGCAGTTGGAGCAATGCCTTGAACTGTTGCGCACAACGGCACAAGAGATCGACGCAATAGCACCGAATACCATTGCGCAGGACATTGCGTTTTTTCGCGGCGATGCGTGGCAAGTGCTGTTGGGGCGGCCGGAGCAGAGTCTGCGGGCAGCGCTGCTGCTGCGCTGCGCGCTGAAGATGGCATTCAGATTATCCAGGTATGACACGCGCATCGCCATTGGCATTGGCCAAGTCGAGGCGCTGTCCAAGCGTGGGATAACGGGATCACGAGGGCCGGCCTTCACGTTGTCCGGGGCTGCGCTTGACCAGCTCGACGAAGGGCGCATGGCGCTGCGGGTCGCGCCTGAGTGTGGCGCCTCTTCTGATTGCCTGGGGACATGTGTGGCACCACTGCTCGATGGCATTGTCGGCGATTGGACGCCGACGGAGGCGCGCGCGGTACATGGGGCGCTGCACGGCTGGACGCAGCTCAACATTGCCAAGGCGTGGCCAGGATCGCTGCGGATGAAGCCAACCCGCCAGGCAGTGCAGAAGGCGTTGGCGCGGGCGCATTGGGATGTTGTTAAAGCGGTCTTGGCGTGGTTCGAGACGACGTTTGGCGCGGCATCTGCTGACAGGCTCCCTGGCTGGTTGCCAAAATAAATAGCAACCTCTACAGGTTGCAATATGAAATAGCAACCTCTACAGGTTGCAATATGAAATAGCAACCTATAATGGTTGCATAATGAGAAATAGGAAGACGCACGATGAGGTTCATGGCAGTGCTCGTGTGCGCACAGATGCTAACCGACTTTCTTCTGCAACCCGGCTGGATGGCGGAAGGCAAACGGCGGCCGGCCATACTGGCCCTGCATGCCGCGATCCACGCGGCGGCGGCGTATGCCCTGCTGCAATGTTGGACGCTGTGGCAGATTCCCGCCTTCGTGTTTCTGTCCCACGCCTTGGTGGATTCATGCAAGACGCGCGCGCAGGAAACCGCCTGGGCATTTCTTATTGATCAGGCCGCTCATCTGGCGCTCGTGATCTCCTTTGTTTTCTTCCTGTCGTGGGACACTGGCGGCGTGCGCGACTGGTGTGGTTGCGGTTATGCCGCCATTGTTGTGATCGCCGGCTTTATCGCCGCAACGCGCGGCGCCGGATTCCTTGTGGCCACGGTGGTGCAGCGCTTGGTGAAAGAAAAAATAGTTAAGACGGAAGGACTTGATAATGGCGGCCGCATCATTGGCGAGCTTGAGCGGGCACTGATTTACCTGATGATCTTCACCGGCAACGCGGCTGGCATCGGCTTTCTCGTGACCGCAAAATCCATTTTGCGCTACAAAGAAACACGCGAGCCACACCTCGCTGAATACGTGCTGATCGGTACCTTGCTCAGCTTCACCTTGGCAATAGCAATTGCCTATGCCACGCGCTGGGCATTGACATTGCAGTAAGGATTCTATGGCGGCACGCGAAGCATTATTTGTCAACCTGGCGGCGCTCGAACCGTTGTTTCAGCCGTGGGAAGAGCCCGTTGCCCACCGCATCAAGGCCAGCGGCGGAAGGGCTGGTGCGCCGGCGGAGGTCATTCGCGGCCGGCGCCCCTCGGGGATCATCGTTGCCAATAATCTTCGCAGTGAAATCCGCCAATGGCGCGAAGTGAACTACGTGGGCGCAAGCGACACGTCGCGCGAATTGATGAACTACTGGTTTGAGCGGCCGCATCGCATCAAGACGACCGATGGCGGCGAGAACGAGTTTCGCTATTATTTCTGCCAGCGCGAGGCGGTCGAGACGCTGATCTACTTGACGGAAGTCCGCCAGATCACCTGCCTGTCGCAGATCATGGCCGAGTTCAGTGGCGCAGTGTCCGACATTGCCGGGCTGGGTGTGACCGAGGATGAAGATGCGTGGAGTCGCTACGCCTTCAAGGTCGCGACCGGCGCGGGCAAGACCAAGGTGATGAGCTTGGTCGTGGTGTGGAGTTATTTCCATGCTTTGCGCGAGTCGGATTCGCCGATGGCGCGGCATTTCGTGATGATCGCGCCCAATCTGACCGTGTACGAGCGGCTGAAAGAGGACTTCGGCAACGGCGTGATTTTCGACAAGGATCCGCTCATTCCGCCCGAATGGCGCGGCGATTGGAACATGAGCGTTGTCTTGCAGGACGAGGCCAGTGGCGCGGCGACCGGCGGCGTGATCTACCTGACCAATATCCACCGGCTGTACGACACGGCCAAGCGCAAGAAGGAAAGCGAGACCTACGCGTTCATGGGCCCCGCCGTCTCGAAGGCCAGCGCGTTGGACACCGGGGCCGCCTTGCGCGACCGGATCACGGCGCACCGGCGCATCATGGTGCTGAACGACGAGGCGCACCATTTGTGGGATCCCGACTCGGCCTGGAGCGACGCGGTCAGGTATCTGCATGAGACGATCAAGGCGCGCACGGGCGGCGGCATTGTGGCGCAACTGGACTTCACGGCCACGCCCAAGGACAACAAGGGCCAGTTGTTCAAGCACATCGTGTGCGACACACCGCTGGGCGAGGCCGTGGACGCGGGGATCGTCAAGACACCGATCATCGGCGCGGCGGCCGCGAACCTGCATGAGGAACCCAGCGAGGATGCCGCCTACCGCTTTGACCGGCATTTGCGGCTGGGCTACGAGCGCTGGCGCAAGAGCAAGGAAGAATGGGCCAAGAGCGGGAAAAAGGCGCTGATGTTCGTCATGTGCGAGGATACCGCGGCGGCGGACCAGATCACCACGCGGCTCAATAACGACGAGACCTTCACTGAACTGAACGGCCTGACCATCAACCTGCACACGAATCTGAAGGGCAAGCTCAAGAAAGTCGGCAAAGGGACCAGCGCGCGCCTCGAATTCGTCGAGAGCGAAAAGGAAATCAGCGACGAGGACCTCAAGGCGTTGCGCGAACTGAGCCGGGCGTTGGACAGCAACACGACCCACTACCGCTGCATCGTGTCGGTGCTGATGCTGCGCGAGGGCTGGGACGTGCGGAATGTAACGACCATTGTGCCGCTGCGCGCCTATACCTCCAAGGCGAATATTCTGCCGGAACAGACGCTGGGCCGCGGCCTGCGCCGCATGACGCCGCCGGGAACGCAGGGCGCGAACGAAGTGGTCACGATCGTCGAGCACCCGGCTTTTGCGAGCCTGTACCAGCAGGAGCTTGCGCAGGAAGGCTTGCCCATCGAAGTCGTTGACGCCAGCCAAGTGCCCGCAACAACCATATCGATCTACCCGGATGCCGGCCGCAAGAATATTGGCGAATTGGAAATCGAGTTGCCCACCGTGAGCGCGGCGCACAAAACGTTGGCGCGGCTGGAGGGCTTGACGCTGGATGATGTGAAGAAGGCCGTTGCGAAGTATAAGAAGCTGCCACTGGGCACCACCGGCACGACCACGGTCGAATATGAGGGGCGGCACCTGATCACCGGCGAGATCGTTGAGAAGATGAAGCTGTACCTGCCGCTGCTGGCCACGGGGCCGGGCGCGATCTCCTATTATGTCAAGTTTCTGCAGGGCGTGTGCAAGATGCGGAGCATGCACCAAGTGCTCGCGCCGCTGTTGCAGAGCTTCTTCGAGGACCTGCTGTTCGAGCAGAAGGCCAGCCTGTTTGACGAGCGGCTCGTGTCCCGCCTGGGCGACTCGGACGTGCGCGAACACGTCCTGGCTGCTTTTATGCCGCTCATTCGGCTGCGGACTATTTCGGTTGATCAGCGCGTGCCGGCCGGGCCGCCCGCCAAGGTGTCCGACTGGAAGCCATACCAAGTCACACACAGCGAACGGCGGCCGGCCCTTGAGGCAAAGCACACGCTGTTCAACCTCGTGCCCTGCAATCGCGAGCTCGAGGTCGCCTTTGCTAAGTTTGCGGACAACGCACCCGATGTGGTTGCCTTCGCTAAAAACGCCGGGCCACAATGCCTGCGCATAGACTATCTTGGCACCGGCCAGCGACTGGCCTTTTACACGCCGGACTTTTTTGTGCGGACGCAGGCCGGCACTTGTTATTTGGTCGAAACCAAAGGCCGCGAGGATCGCGACGTGCCGCGCAAGGCGCGCGCCGCCGTGGCGTGGTGCGCGTCGGCGTCCACCGGCACGTGTAAATGGGAATACCTGTACGTGCCCCAGGGCGTATTTTCGGCGATGACCGGCAACACGCTGACGGCGCTGGCGGACACGTGCAGCACGGCGTTGTACGACCTGACCCACGAGGAAGAGACGCACGCGGCCATGCCGCTGTTCGCAGCGATAGCGGCGGCGGATGAAGCCGCACCGGAGTATGCCGGCATCGTGACCATGGAGGTTCTTGAGGCAATGCCGGCCCGCTACCGCCGCTCAATTGAGCAGGCCTGCACGCTGTATCGCTTCATGGAGAAGAAGGCCGGCATCAATCACGCGCCGGTTTTCACCGCGCTGCTGGGCGCGCTGGACGAAGCCGCCAAGGGTCTGATTGTGCGGCGGCTGCACGCCGATCTCCCCAGCTCCGTGCCCGACCAGAAGGCATGGTTCACACCCTACTTCGACGGGGCCGAGATCAAAAAGCACAAGGACATGGCGCAAAACCTCAAGCGGACGTTGGTCTTCAACAACGGCATCTCGCCGCTGGGCTTGTTGCGGTCATGCTTGGATTATGCCCTGAACGATCAGCCGGCATTCGGCGGGGTGTTTGACGCGCTTAAGAAACGCATGGGACAGGCAGGGGCAGTCGCATTACTCGAGACGGTCACGCAGATCAACGATTTCCGCAATACCTATGTTGCGCACCAGACCGCGGAGCTCACCGATGCGGCCAAGACCTTGGACGAATTGAAAATGTGGATCATGGGCCTGAAGGCGATAATGGAGGCATAGCAGCCCAGTTCCGGCGACTCGCAATATCTTTTAAGTGCAAAGGCAAGCATGACTGGCGATGCGCGCTGAGCTGGGGGTGGGTGCGCAGAGACCCCCACGGCCTTGCGCCGTGGGTGAATGAGATTGATGGTACACACCGCCGGCGCTCATTCCAATCTCTCCTTCCACCGGCGCAAGGCCGGTGGGGAGGTTAGAGTGCCGGAACTGGGTGCAGTGTAAATGTGGACAAATGGCCGCACGCTATCGTAGTACCCGAGAGGGCCGCGGCGGGCGTGCGCCGGGCAAATTGGTATAATTAGTAATGCTAGCACATTGCAATGAGATACCAATGAACTTACAAAATGGATTTGTGCGCGTGGCGGCGGCGACGCCGCGGGTGCGCGTGGCCGACCCGGCCTTTAACGTGGGCGAGGCAATCGCACTGGCGCGCAAGGCCGACCGGGCTGGCGTGCAGGTGGTCGTGTTTCCCGAATTGAACTTGACCGGCTATACCTGCGCGGATTTGTTCCAGCAGCAGGCGTTGCAGCGCGGCGCGCTGGATGCGCTGGCACAGCTCTGCGCCGACACGCGCGACTGCGCCGCGCTGATCGTGGTCGGCCTGCCGCTGGCGGTGGATGCGCAGTTGTTCAATTGCGCGGCGGTCGTGCAGGCGGGTGCCGTGCTGGGCATTGTGCCAAAAACCTATATTCCGGGCTACAAAGAATATTACGAGCCGCGCTGGTTTGCGCCGGGCCCGCGCTTGAGCGCGCCAGTCATGGACGTGAACGGCATGGAGGTGCCGTGCGGCACGGACTTGCTGTTCTGCGCCGCGGAATGCCCGGCGCTACAACTGGGTATCGAGATTTGTGAAGACTTGTGGGTGCCGCAGCCACCCAGCACGGCCCAGGCGCTGGCCGGCGCGACACTGCTGCTGAATTTGTCGGCCAGCAACGAGTTGGTGGCCAAGGCGGCATATCGGCGCGCGCTGGTGCAGCAACAATCGGCGCGCTGCTTTGCGGCCTATGTGCTGGCATCGGCCGGCGTGCATGAATCCACGACCGACATGGTGTTCAGCGGCCATGCGCTCATCGCCGAAAACGGCAACGTGCTGGCGGAAAATGAACGCTTCGCGCGCACCGCCCATTTGACCATTGCCGATGTGGATGTCGAGTATTTGCTGCATGAGCGCCGGGTCGCCAACAGCTTTAGTCAGGCCATCGGCGAGGGCGATCATGCCTGCCGCCAGATCGCTTTTAACTGCAAACAGCCACGCTGGCAATGGCCGGTGCAACGTCCCGTGCCGCGCCAGCCGTTTGTGCCGCAAGACCCGGCCGTGCGCGCCGACCGCTGCCATGAGATTTTCGCGATCCAGACGGCGGGATTGGCCAAGCGCCTTGAACACTGCGGCTTCAAACAGGCCGTGGTGGGCGTATCCGGCGGACTCGATTCGACGCTGGCCTTGCTGGTGGGCGTTGACGCATTCGACCAATTGGGTCTGCCGCGCGCGCAGATGCACGCCGTGACGATGCCCGGCTATGGCACGTCGGCACGCACCTATGCCAATGTGCAGACGCTGTGCGCGGCGCTGGGCGTGACGTTGCATGACATTTCGATCACGGCGGCCTGCGATCAGCATTTCCGCGACATCGGCCACGATCCGCAATGCCACGATATCGTTTTTGAAAACACGCAGGCACGCGAACGCACGCAAGTGCTGATGAACCTGGCCAACAAGCTCGGTGCGCTGCAGATCGGCACGGGCGATTTGTCGGAACTGGCCTTGGGCTGGTGTACGTACAACGGCGATCACATGTCGATGTACGGCGTCAATTGCGGCGTGCCGAAGACGCTGGTGCAATATCTGGTGCGCTGGGTGGCGGAGACGCATGTGGTGGAGGCCGCGCGCGCCGTGCTGCTGGACATTCTGGCCACGCCGATCTCGCCCGAACTGCTGCCGGCGGGCGCGGACGGCGCCATCGCGCAAAAAACGGAAGAGACGGTCGGGCCGTACGAGCTGCATGATTTCTTTTTGTACCATGCCATTCGCGGCGGCGCGCCGCCGCGCAAAGTCCTGCTGCTGGCGCGCCAGGCATTCGGCGATGGGTACGACGAACAAACCATACGGCACTGGTTGCGGGTGTTCTACACGCGCTTTTTCGCCAATCAATTCAAGCGCTCGTGCGTGCCGGACGGGCCGAAGGTTGGTTCGGTCAGTTTGTCGCCGCGGGCTGATTGGCGCATGCCCAGTGATGCCAGCGCCGCGACGTGGCTGGCGGAGCTGGCGGAGGGAGAGTGAGTAGGAAGAATGGAGGAATGGAGGAATGGAGGAATGGAGGAATGGAGGAATGGAGGAATGGAGGAATGGAGGAATGGAGGAATGGAGGAATGGAGGAATGGAGGAATGGAGGAATGGAGGAATGGAAGAATGGATGAATGGAAGAATGGATGAATGGAAGAATGGAAGAATGGAGGAATGGGCTGCATACGAGCCGCGGCGGCTCGCGCCAAATTCGTTCGCTGCGGACGAATTTACAACCTATGATGCACGGAGAATCGGCTCGCTCCAAATTCGTGCGTCACGGACGAATTTACTACTAATGAGGCAAGGAGAACATGATGACGAAAGCTGAACAACTGGCGGTGGTGCGCGGCGAGCAGCCGTGCGATCTGGTGATTACAAATGCGCGCGTGGTGAATGTGTTCAGCGGCGAGATTCTTGAAACGAGCGTGGGCGTGATTGACGGGCTGATCGCCGGCTTTGGCGAGTACCATGGGCGCGCGACGCTGGATGCGCGCGGCGCGTTTCTCGTGCCGGGCTTCGTCGAAGGACACATTCATGTCGAGAGCACGCTCTTGCCGATCCCGGAATTTGCGCGCGCGGTGCTGCCACGCGGCACGACGACGGCCGTGATTGACCCGCATGAAATCGCCAATGTGTTTGGTGTGGCCGGCATCCGCTACATGCTGGCGTGCGCCGAGACCTGTCCGCTTGATATTTACATCATGCTGCCATCGTGCGTGCCGGCAACGCCGTTCGAGGCGGCCGGCGCAACGCTGATGGCCGATGATTTGGCGACCTTGATTAACCATCCGCGCGTGGCGGGTATCGGCGAGTTGATGAATTTCCCGGGCGTGATCAACGGCGACCCGGAGATGCTGCAGCGCGCGGCGCTGGCGGGCGCAAAGACGGCAGACGGCCACTGCCCGGGGCTGGGCGGCCTGGCACTGAACGCCTATGTTTTTGCCGGAGTGCAGACAGATCACGAATCCACCACAGCGGACGAAGCGCGCGAAAAATTGCGGCGCGGCATGCATGTCCACATTCGCGAAGGCAGCGCGGAACATAATCTGGCCGAGCTGGTCAAGATTGTCACGCCGGCCAATGCGTGCAATTGCTCGCTGGTGACGGACGACCGCCATCCGGATGATCTGGTCGAGCGCGGGCATTTGGATTATTCAGTGCGCCTGGCAATCCAGCACGGCGTGCCGCCGATCACGGCCATTCAAATGGCGACGATTAACACGGCGCGCACCTATCACTTGGCGCATGCCGGCGCGATAGCGCCCGGTTATTTCGCCGATTTCTTTTTGACGAACAAGCTGGAAGACTGTGCCCCGACCGTCGTGTTCAAGAAAGGCCGGCGCGTCGCCGAACAAGGACGCTGCCTGGTGGACACCGGCACGCTGCCGCCGTTGCCGGGCCCGTCCATGAATGTCGCGCCGCTGGCGGAAAAGGCCTTTGCCGTGCCCTGCACCGGCGGCAGCGTGCGCGTGATCAACATAGTGCCGGGGCAAATTGTGACCACCGAGACGCGCGAACCAGCGCCGGCGCGTGCCGGCCTGTTGGTCGCCGACACCACCCGCGACCTGCTCAAGATGGCGGTGATCGAACGGCACCATGCCAGCGGGCGCGTCGGCGTCGGACTGGTGCGCGGCCTGGGATTGAAGGCCGGGGCCATTGGCAGCACGGTCGCGCACGATGCGCATAACATTATCGTGGCGGGCGTGACCGACCGTGACATGCTGGCGGCGGCGCGCGCGCTGGTCGAGTTGGGCGGCGGCTTTGTGGTGGTGAAAGATGGCGCGGTGCTGGCGACGCTGGCCTTGCCGATTGCGGGCTTGATGAGCGACAAGCCGCTGGCCGAGGTGGTCGCGGCGCAAAAGAAATTGTTGGCGGCGGCGCAAACAGTGGGCAGTGCGATTGCCAATCCGTTCATGACCCTGTCATTTCTGGCGCTGACGCCAATACCGGCGCTGAAACTGACCGACCGCGGGCTGTTCGACGCGACCTGCTTTCAGATGACATCGCTGTTTGTCGAATAATTGCAGGCATGCAGCAAACTATTGACCGGCGCTGACCATCAAATTCATTGTCTATCTGATTGTTAGTGTTGCCTGCATTGGCCAGGCGCGCGCGGATGACTGGGCCGTGCCGCACACGCGCATGGTGTATAGTGACACAAAAGAGCATCGCGTCTCCGTCGTGCCCGGCGCCAGTTTGGGCGACACGGTTGGGTTTGCGGGTACGCCGACGGGCGCGTACGCGCAGGCCACCTTTTACCGGCAAACCAGCAGCACGACGTACGACGTGGTCGTGCGCGTCGCGTTGGTGAATCCAGTTGCGCCGGTAAATTGCCTGGTGACACGCAGCGGGTATCTGATTACATTGGACAACTGGCACAACATGGGCTACGGCGCGGTCGTGGCGTTCTACGCGCCCACGGGCACATTGCTCAAAGCGTATCGCCTGGCGGATCTGTTTGACAAACACGAGATCCAGCGCTTTGAAGAATCGGTATCATCCATCTGGTGGCGCGACACCTACGGCTACAGCGATGCCGGCCAGACGACATTTTTCATCAAGACCAAAACCGGCAGGGAATTGTTGTTTAACATCAAGACCGGACGTGTGCTTCTGAACACAGCGGCATTGCCCATCGCGCCGGTCTGGTCCGGCCATCCGGTTGAATTCGACTTGCTGACGCGCGACGGCTGGCAGTACGTGGCGTTTTACGACAGCAACCGCTGGATGTGCGTCGCCGCGCGTGAGGTGTGCCCGCCGGAGTATCGCGCGCAAATTAATGGCTACAGGATGACCTGTATACGCGTTGTGCGCACGTCCGTCTGGGACATCGTGCGCCTGCCGTCGCAGCTCGGTTGGGACAGTCACAATTATGTGACGCTGGCACTCGACAAAAAGGGCTGCCTGCATGTCAGCGGCAACATGCACAACGTGCCGCTGGTGTATTTCCGCGGCGACACACCGCATGACATTCACTCGTTGCGCCCGGTGCAGCACATGACCGGCAGCAATGAAACGTCATGCACACAACCACAGTTCATCGCAAGCGCCAGCAACGATTTGTTTTTTGTGTATCGCGACGGGCACAGCGGTGATGCGGTGCAATACATCAACACCTATGATCCGGTGACGCGCACCTGGCAACGGCTGACGGACAAGCCTTTTTTATCGGGCGAGGGCGTGCGGAGCGCATATCCGTTTGGGCCCGTGCTTGGGCCGGACGGCTGGTTTCATCTGGCATGGGTCTGGCGCGACGCGCCGGATTGCGCCACCTGCCATGATTTGTCCTATGCGCGCAGCCGTGATTTGCTGCACTGGGAAACGGCGGCGGGCGTGGGCTTGACCGCGCCGCTGACGTACGCCGCGGCGACGATCGTCGATCCCGTGCCGGTGCGCGGCGGCCTGCTGAACAATATCGCGGTGAGTTTCGACCAGCAGCAACGCCCGCTCATTGCCTATCAAAAGAACGACGCGGATGGGTTCACGCGCCTGCACTATGCGCGTTGGGAGAGCAACCGCTGGCGCATCACAGCCGGGCCGGCATGGCGCCACCGCTGGAAATTCGGCGGCATGGGCTGCATTGTTGAGGAGATTAAATTTCGCGCGGTCGAGTGCGGCACAACGAACACGTTGCTGCAATGGTACAAACATGCGCGGTATGGTGAAGGAATTATAGTGCTTGACAGTGTCACCTGCGCGCCGACAAGCCTGTTGGACGGGACTTTGCGGCCGCCGGCATTGGAGCAGGCACAGTCGGCCTTTCCAGAGATGATGGTGAAGTGGCGGCAGGGCAAAGGCGAGCAACCGGACAGCATGGCGCGCTATTGGCTGCGCTGGGAAACACTGCCGGAAAATCGCGACGAGGAACGCAGCGGGGTTTTGCCGCCGCCCAGTATGCTGAAACTTTACAGCCTGCCAACGATCACCGCGCTTGATTTTCCGCAGCGGCCCATTCCGGTATATCCTTGCACGGAGATGCGCGCGGCGAATGTATTGCGCAACAGCGCCTTTGCGGCCGGGTTGAACGACTGGACGCCGTGGAACAAGGCGCGGGCGTTCACGCAGGCCATCACGCGCGTTGCGGCCGCAGACGTGCCGGGTGCGACCGTGGCGCTGCGCATCGAAAATCCTTGGGCCACGTTGATTGGCGTGCAACAACAGGTGCCGGTCGCGTCGGGCGTGACCTATCGCTTGAGCGGCTGGGCGCGCTCGTGTGCAACCAATGATGCGCGCCGCCTGTTCGGCGGCCGCATTGCGCTGTATCTGCCGCCGCAACCAGAGAAACAACTTGTCTGGATGGGCGAGTCCACCCAATGGACGCCACAAGAATGCGACTTTGTCAACAATGTTGATGGCATGGCCTGTGTGTATGTGCATCTGGGCTATGGCAGCATTGGCTCGACGGGCGAGTTCACGCAGGTGCGGCTGGAGCGGCTCGAACCACCAAGCGGCGACAACTGAGCGTATGCTGACGGCGCGCTTTGATGCCTTTGATCGCGAACGCCGCGGCTGGTCGTTTGCCTTCGACACGCCGCACCGCGTGTGCGTCGCGGACCGCGTGGAGGAGGTGCGCGCGGTGGTGCAACAGGCCGAGGCGGCCGCCAACGCCGGCCAATGGGCGGTTTTCATCCTGACCTACGAAGCCGCACCGGCCTTTGATGCCGCCTTGCGCGTTCATCCCGCCACCGTTTTGCCCTTGGCCACCGTCTTGCTGTTTGACGCGCCGCGCCGCACACCGCTGGACACGCCACGCGGCGCGTTCGACATTTCGCCATGGCAACCGGAGGTGACGCGCCCGCAGTATGATCGCGCCATTCATACGATTCATGACTACATCGCCGCCGGGCACACCTACCAGGTGAACTACACGTTTCCGATGACGGCCACCTTTCGCGGCGATGATCAGGCGTGGTATTGCGCACTGGGCGCGGCGCAAGGCGCGGCCTATTCGGCGTGGATTAATTTAGGCCGTTATCACATTTTGTCCTTGTCGCCGGAATTGTTTTTTGAGCGGCGCGGCGCACAGGTGCTGACGCGGCCGATGAAAGGCACGCGCCCGCGCGGCCGCTGGTACGAGGAAGATGCGCAACAGATTGAAGCGTTGCGCACCTCGCCCAAGGATCGCGCCGAGAACCTGATGATTGTCGACATGATTCGCAATGACATCGGGCGCGTGGCCGTGCCGGGCAGCGTGCAGGTTCCGACCATTTTTGAGGTGGAGCGGTACGAGACCGTGTTGCAAATGACCTCGACTGTGACCGGCACCTGCCCGCCGGCCACATCGCTGTGGGCGCTGCTCTGCGCGCTGTTCCCGTGCGGCTCGGTGACCGGCGCGCCCAAGGTGCGCACGATGGAAATCATTCATGAGACCGAGCCGCAACCGCGCGGGATTTACACCGGCGCGCTGGGCGTGCTGGCGCCGGGCGGCGCGTGTGTGTTCAATGTGCCGATCCGCACGATCACGCTAGACACCCAGACTGGCCGGGCAGAATTCCATGTTGGCGGCGGGATTATCGCCGATTCATCCGCCGCCGGTGAATATGATGAATGCCAGACCAAGGCCGCGTTTTTACGCGCGCCGCGGCCGGCGTTTGAATTGCTGGAATCAGTGCTGCTGGACAATGGCCGGTATTGGCTTGCAGAGCGGCATCTGCACCGCCTGCGCACGACGGCCGACTATTTTGGTTTTTGTTACCCCTGGTCCGCCGTGCAGCACGCGCTGGACGAGACCCGTTTGAAACATTTGCACGGTGCCTGGAAAGTGCGCCTGCTGCTGAGCCGCGACGGGCAGGTGCAGTGCGCCGCTGAACCGCTGACCCCGCTGCGCGTGCCGTTGCGCGTGGCGTTTGCGCAGACGCGCGTGCGGTCCGATGATTGTTTTGTATGCAACAAGACGACGCAGCGCGCCGTGTATGAGCAAGCCCGCCGCGAACGCCCCGACTGCGACGACGTGCTGCTGCTGAATGAGCGCGGCGAGGTGACCGAAGGCACCATCGCCAACGTGGTCATCAAGCGCGCCGGGCGGAAACTGACGCCGGCGCGCGCGTGCGGCCTGCTGGCGGGCGTCTTGCGCGCTGACTTGCTCGAGCGCGGAGAATTGCACGAGGCCGTCCTGACGCCGGACGACGTGCGTCATGCAGCAAAAATATGGCTGCTTAATTCCGTGCGCGGCTGGATGCCGGCCGTGCTGGGTGACCAAGGGGAATCCTGATGCCAACCGGCCTGTTGCTGCTGGATGCGTACGCATACGATTTGATTTATGGTGACGAATGGCGCGCGGCAATTGCCGCGCAGGTGACGCTGCCGGCGCCGCCGCTGACGCGTGCGGAACTGGCCGCGCACGCCGCGGTACTGGCGCGCACCGAGATTGTTTTCGGCGGCTGGGGCACGCCGTGCCTTGACGCGGCGCTGCTCGAACGCATGCCGCAGTTGCGCATGGTGCTGTACGGCGCCGGCTCGATTCGCCAGGTGGTCAGCGATGCCTTCTGGGCGCGCGGCCTGCGCATTTGCAGCGCGTGGGCGGCCAATGCCGAGCCGGTGGCGCAGTACACCCTCGGCATGATTTTGCTCAGTCTCAAGCGCGTGTTTGCCAATGCGCAGCGCGTGCGGGCGCAGCAAACATTTGGAGCGGCCTTGCCGTGTGCGGGCGGGTTTCGCTCGACGATCGGCCTTGTCTCACTCGGCATGATTGGCCGGCGCGTCTGCGAATTGTTGCGTAATTTCGAGTTGCGCGTCATTGCGTATGATCCATGCGTGAGTGAGGAAGCCGCCCGCGCGCTGGGCGTGACGCTGTGCCCGCTTGCGCACGTGTTTGCTGAGGCGGACGTCGTTTCGTTGCACACGCCATGGCTGCCGGCAACCGAGGGCTTGATCAGCGGCATGCACCTGCGCGCTATGAAGCCGGGCACGACATTGATCAACACGGCCCGCGGCGCGGTCGTACGCGAAGCAGAGTTGATCGAGGTGCTGCGTGCGCGCCCCGACCTGACGGCGATTTTGGACGTGACGCAGCCTGAACCGCCGGCCACCGATTCACCCTTGTACACCCTGCCGAATGTGGTGTTGACGCCGCATCTTGCCGGTTCGATCGGGCCGGAATGCCGGCGCATGGGCCGGGTGATGGTTGAAGAATTGCAGCGTTACTTGGCTGGCCAGCCGTTGCACTGGGAAATTTCGCAGGCGCGCGCGGCGACACTGGCGTAAACAGCAATGTTGTGACTGTAGCCTTGTTCCCAGATCCGGCGGTGTGGACAGCGAAGCGAAGGCCACGCCAGTAAAAACGCCGAACACACGCATGCTTGCGGGTTGGGCAGGTGGGTGCGCAGAGACCCCCACGACCTTGCGTCGTGGGTGAATAAGATTGAGTAAAAAGACGCGCCGGCGTTCTTTTCCCAATCTCTGCGTCCACCAGTCCCGCCGGCGGCGGGATCGGTGGGGCGCAACAACACATAACAATCGCTGGAATTGGGTTGTTCCCGCCACTGGCGCTTTTCCCGCCAGGTCGCTACAATATGAAAGCATAACCAACTCGACGGTGTAGTGACATGTTGCTTGTTGATGAACAGCTGGCGCCGCTGCGCGCCTTGCAAGTGCCGGAGACGAAGCAACCGGATTTCGATGCCTTCTGGGCCGAGACCGTGGCGCGCGTCAAGGAAACGCCGCTGCAGGCGACGTTCCAGCCACTTGCCTATCCGGTGCCCGGTATGCGCGTGCTGGATTTGACCTTTGCCGGGCTGGACGGCACGCCGGTTCATGGCTGGCTCTTACTGCCGGCGGCGGCGCACGGGCCGGTGCCGGTCGTGGTGTGCTATCACGGCGCGGGCGGCTCGCGCGGCGAACCGGCTCATTTTGCCTATTGGCTGCTGGCTGGCTGCGCCGTCTTGACCATGGATTTCCGGATGCAGAGCGGGCTGACGGGCTCCCACACCGGCTTTACCACCCACCACGCGCCGTACTGGATGAGCATGGGCCTGCTGGACAAGCGTGCGTTTTATTTTTACCACACCTGGACTGACGCGCTGCGCTTGCTGCAATTGGCGTTTCAACGGCCTGACCTTGACGCGACGCGGGTCGCTGTCGAGGGCGGCAGCCAGGGTGGCGGTGCGGCGTTGGCCATGGCCGCGCTCGAACCGCGCGTGGCGTTCTGCATGGCGGACGTGCCCAGCATGTGCCGGCTGGAAAAGCGCGTGTTCGACCGCAGCGGTGGCGCCCACAAAATCGCCGACGTGTTGTGCGACCATCCCGAATTGCTCGGGCAGGTGTGCGCCACGCTCAGCTATTTTGACAATCTCAACTTGGCGGCGCGCATTTGCTGCCCCGTCCTGGTTTCGTGCGGCTTGAAAGACCCCGTCTGCCCGCCCGACACGATCTTCGCGGCCTACAACAAGATCACGGCCGAAAAAGAAATGGTCGCGTATCCTTTCGGCGAGCACGGCGGCGGCGGTGCCGTGCATCTGCGCCGCAAATTGGAATTTTTGGCGGCGCGCGTTGGCCTGCCTCTCACGCATTGAACGCAGGAGAAACCCGATGCAACAACCATGGCAGGTGGGCGTGATGGTGCTGGCGGTACTGGCACTGCTGGCCGGCTGCACCACGGTAGACACGCTTGACCCGGATGCGCCGCAGAACAAGGAATACATCGCCGTGCCGGCCGCGCTGCCGGCCATCGCTGCTGCAGATACGCCGGTCATGGATCACACCCACATATGACCAGCGACGTGGCGCGGCTGAGGGTGTGCTCTTTCGGCAGCGGCCTTAAACTTCTGGTCGCGCATGTCGTCGGCCCTTGACATCGGCGCGTGTTTTCGCGAGGCCTGGCGCGGCTTCAAAGCTTGGTGGATTCCGCTCTGCCTGGTCGCGACCGTGCTGGTGGCATTGAACAGCATTG